>ERZ808051.20-NODE-20-length-209612-cov-11.023920_pt1 | contig 209612 bp, 174 predicted proteins | sample MGYA00380199_ERZ808051 | MGnify/ENA primary metagenome ERZ808051 (study PRJEB31490, sample SAMN06133391) | mouse gut metagenome | isolation source: J11 | host: mice | place: China: Chengdu | collected 2015-05 ... | reverse complement strand
TGAAGCAGACATTCCTTATCCCCCTTTCATGCGGTTTGGTTCGGCTGATTGTAACCGTAAAACTTTGTTTCCCAAAATGCTTTTGGCACTTTCCCGGCAACAACAAGATAGCCTTTGCTCTGTAATTCTTCATTTAATTCTCTTATCAGTTTGTAAGCGTGTCCTTTGGAAACACCCAATGTTTCCGCAACTTCTCCGGCAGTCAATAAGTAGTTCTGTCCGTTCATGCAATCTCTCCTTATCATTTATTTCACTATTTATTAGTGTTAATGATATTCTAGCACCCACTATCATTTATGTCAATAATTTTTATCTGTATTTTTCATATTTATTATTGTTGTCAATATTTATTGAAAGTGCTATACTATAAGAAAGCAAAAAAGAAAAGAGGTAACGGCATGGATAATACAATTCAGATAGCAGAACGGATAAAACAACTCCGTAAAAATCTAGGTTTGAACCAAAGTGAATTTTGTAAAAAGCTAGGCATAAAGCAATCCACCCTATCCAGTTATGAAAACGGAACGGTATCTCCGTCCAACGAGGTACTTTATGCCATAGCAAAACAATACCACGTTTCTTTGGATTGGCTTTTTGGCATTTCAGACAATGAATTTTCTTTATCGTCTATGGGCGATATTATCAGTTTTCTATTGGAGTTGAACGAATTAAAAGAATTGCGCTATGAACTGGAAATCAACGATAAATTTTTCAATGACATAGAAACCGAGGATAACCGTTGGTATGCAAACATTAAATTTTATGGGAACGAAAAAGGACATTTATATAATGCAGATATGTGTCAATTCCTTGCTTCACTGAATGAGAGCCGGGAAAGTTTTGAATCCTACTTTACGCCAAAGGATATGTTTGATATATGGAAAAAACAGAAAATTGCTGATTACTCCACCTTGCCAGTGACAAAGAAAGTGTATGAAGATATAGACAATGCTACAAGAATGAAACTCCGAAATGAACATTTGGAGCGGCAATTTAAGAAAAATCAGAGTGACAGCGAATAAAAATAGAGCCATTTTAGAGCCACAAGCCATTTTCAATGAAATTCCGGCAAGTGGCTTTTCCTTTTGTTCGCTATTATTTTTAGACATTAAGAAACCGCAATCCCTTGATTTCTCAAAGAATTGCGGCGCTTATTTTACTTATTTGGCTCTAATCACAAGATTACTCAATGATTGTTGCAACCCTACCAGAACCAACAGTTCTACCACCCTCACGGATCGCAAATGTAAGACCCTGCTCCATAGCGATCGGGTGAATCAGCTCGATAGACATCTCTACGTTATCACCAGGCATGCACATCTCTGTGCCATCAGGCAGATTACATACACCTGTGATATCTGTTGTTCTGAAGTAGAACTGAGGTCTATAGTTGTTGAAGAAAGGTGTATGACGGCCACCCTCGTCCTTTGTCAGAACGTAAACCTGAGCCGTAAACTTTCTGTGGCAGGTTACAGAACCGGGTTTAGCAAGAACCTGTCCTCTTTCGATATCAGTTCTCTGGATACCACGAAGCAGAACACCGATGTTATCACCAGCCTGTGCCTCATCCAGTAATTTACGGAACATCTCGATACCTGTTACAACAGATTTCTGTGTCTCTTCCTTAACACCGATGATCTCAACATCATCAGACATATGCAGTGTACCACGCTCTACTCTACCTGTAGCAACAGTACCACGGCCTGTGATAGAGAATACGTCCTCGACAGGCATAAGGAAAGGCTTATCTGTATCACGCTGAGGATCCGGAATATAATCATCAACTGTGCTCATGAGCTCCATGATCTTGTCGCCCCACTCGCTAGTAGGATCTTCCAGAGCTTTCAGAGCGGAACCCTTAACGATCGGGCAATCTGTGAACTCATACTCTTCCAACTGCTCTGTGATTTCCATCTCAACCAACTCAAGCAGCTCAGGATCATCTACCATATCGCATTTGTTCATGAATACTACGATATAAGGTACACCTACCTGACGAGAAAGCAGGATGTGCTCTTTTGTCTGAGCCATAACACCATCAGTTGCTGCTACAACAAGGATAGCGCCATCCATCTGAGCCGCACCTGTGATCATGTTCTTAACGTAGTCAGCATGTCCAGGACAGTCAACGTGTGCATAATGTCTCTTATCTGTCTCATACTCAACGTGAGCTGTAGAGATTGTGATACCTCTTTCTCTCTCTTCCGGAGCTTTGTCGATATTCTCGAAATCTGTAGCTGTGTTACCAGCAACTCTCTCGGAAAGTACCTTTGTGATCGCTGCTGTCAAAGTTGTTTTACCATGGTCTACGTGACCAATGGTACCGATATTACAATGTGGTTTGTTTCTTTCAAACTTAGCTTTAGCCATTTCTAAAATCCTCCTTACCAGATTTAGATAAATTTTTAAATGTTTCTGTACAATCAGCTATCTTTGATTATATTAAAGATTGCCAAGATTTTCAAGACTTATTTGTCATAACCATTTAGAACAGCAAAAAATATTTAGGAAACCTTATTTCGTTTTTGCTGCCAAAACTTTCTCTTGTACGCTCTTAGGTACCTGCTCATATTTCTCGAAGAACATAGAGTAGTTACCACGTCCCTGTGTCTTGGAACGTAAATCTGTTGAGTAGCCGAACATCTCTGCAAGCGGTACATAACCTTTTACCATCTTACCGCCGCCGATATCTTCCATACCCTCGATACGTCCACGACGGGAATTGATATCGCCAATAACATCACCCATATATTCCTCGGGCATTGTTACCTCAACCTTCATGATCGGCTCAAGCAGTACCGGATTTGCTTTCTTCATCGCTTCCTTGAAACACATGGAACCAGCAATGTGGAATGCCATCTCGGAAGAGTCAACCTCATGGTAAGAGCCATCGTATACGTTGGCATGAACGCCAAGTACCGGGAATCCACCTAAAATACCTGCTTTGGAAGCCTCCTCAATACCCTCACCGACTGCCGGGATATACTCCTTGGGAATTGCACCGCCGACTACGGAAGACTCATACTTGAATGTCTCCTCGCCGTTCGGATCCATAGGCTCAAACTTAACTTTACAGTGACCGTACTGTCCACGACCACCGGACTGTTTCGCATATTTGTATTCCTGATCAATAGGTTTGGTAAATGTCTCTTTATAAGCAACCTGCGGAGCGCCAACGTTAGCTTCTACTTTGTATTCACGAAGCAGACGGTCTACGATGATCTCCAGATGCAGTTCGCCCATACCTGCGATGATGGTCTGGCCTGTCTCCTGATCCGTATGCGCACGGAAAGTAGGATCCTCTTCTGCAAGTTTCGCAAGCGCCTCACCCATCTTACCCTGACCTGCTTTGGTCTTAGGCTCAATTGCCAGCTCGATAACCGGCTCAGGGAATTCCATGGACTCCAGAATAACCGGATGCTGCTCATCACAGATTGTATCGCCTGTCGTTGTCAGCTTAAAGCCAACTGCTGCAGCAATATCACCGGAATATACCTTATCCAGCTCTGCTCTCTTATTTGCATGCATCTGCAGGATACGTCCTACACGCTCTTTCTTATCTTTAGTAGCATTCAATACGTATGAACCTGAGTTCATCGTACCGGAGTATACACGGAAGAATGCAAGCTTACCAACAAATGGATCAGCCATGATCTTGAATGCAAGCGCAGAGAAAGGCTCATCGTCAGATGAATGTCTCTCTACTTCGTTGCCATCGGGATCAACACCCTTGATAGCAGGAATGTCTGTGGGTGCCGGCATATACTCTAAGATTGCATCCAAAAGCTTCTGAACACCCTTATTTCTGTATGCGGAACCACAACATACGGGAACTGCTGTACATTCACATGTACCCTTACGCAGCGCTTTTTTCAGATCTTCTACGGAAGGTTCTTCACCCTCCAGGTACATCATTGTGAGATCATCGTCAAGCTCGCAGACTTTCTCCACCAGTTCATCATGATAGAGTGCTGCATCATCCGCCATATCGGCAGGAATCTCTGTGATCGTAATGTCCTCACCTTTATCGTCGTTGTACATATAGGCTTTCATCTCAAACAAATCGATGATACCCTTGAAATCTTCTTCTTTACCAATAGGTAATTGAAGGATGATCGCGTTTTTACCCAATCTGGTTCTGATCTGATCTACTGCACCATAGAAATTAGCTCCCAAAATATCCATTTTGTTGATAAAAGCCATTCTCGGTACATTATAGGTATCAGCCTGTCTCCATACGTTTTCTGACTGCGGCTCAACACCACCCTTTGCACAAAATACACCTACAGCGCCATCAAGTACACGGAGTGAACGCTCAACTTCTACAGTAAAGTCAACGTGACCGGGCGTATCAATGATATTGATACGATGCTCTAATGCGCCTTCCTTTGGCTTACAATTCTCTTCCAAAGTCCAGTGACATGTCGTAGCGGCTGATGTAATCGTAATACCTCTTTCCTGCTCCTGTTCCATCCAGTCCATGGTAGCAGTACCTTCATGAGTATCACCGATCTTGTAGTTTACACCAGTATAATACAGGATACGCTCTGACAATGTCGTTTTACCGGCATCGATATGCGCCATAATACCTATATTTCTGGTTCTCTCTAACGGATATTCTCTTCCAGCCAAGGTTTTTTCCTCCTTATATTTATCCAAAACAAGACAAAACCATAGATTTTCCTGGTCAGCACTTCAGGCTGATTTAGCAAATCTTCTGTCTTTTTTAGAAACGGTAATGAGCAAACGCCTTGTTTGCCTCTGCCATTTTGTGCATATCTTCTTTTCTCTTAACTGCTGCACCTGTATTGTTTGCAGCATCAAGAATCTCGTTGGCAAGTCTTTCTTTCATAGTCTTCTCGCCTCTTTTACGAGAAAACATTACCAACCAACGAAGGCCGAGAGCCTGACGTCTGTCCGGACGAACCTCGATCGGTACCTGATATGTTGCACCGCCGATACGTCTTGCCTTAACTTCAAGAACAGGCATGATATTGTTCATAGCCTCCTCGAATACGTCAAGTGCCGGTTTGCCGGCTTTTTCTTCAACTCGCTCAAATGCTCCGTATACAATTTTCTGGGCTACACCTTTCTTACCATCCAACATGATATTGTTGATCAGTTTGGTGACAACCTTATTATTGTATAAAGGATCTGCCAATACATCTCTCTTTGCAATATGTCCTTTACGTGGCACGGTTCTTCCCTCCTTATTATAATAGTTAATAATTCATCGGTACTCACATGTGTCCTCTAATTCAATGTGTTCGTGCGGTTTTCCTGGAAAAATTGCCTCGCAATATTTTCAAAAGAATGTCCTGCATTCCTTCGGTCTTCAAAGACCTTTCATATATACAAGAATCCCAACACTAAATTAGTTCTGTTTGTGGTACGAAAGCCTGACCTTTACAGCCTGCTAAGTCTGGTCACAAACTTATTTACCGGCTTTAGGTCTCTTAGCGCCATACTTAGAACGAGCCTGTTTTCTATTAGCGACGCCCGCAGTATCCAATGTACCTCTGATAATGTGGTATCTTGTACCGGGCAAGTCCTTTACTCTGCCGCCGCGGATCAAAACAACGCTATGCTCCTGTAAGTTGTGGCCTTCTCCCGGAATGTAGCTTGTTACCTCGATTCCGTTGGAAAGACGTACTCTGGCGATCTTTCTAAGGGCTGAGTTAGGCTTCTTAGGAGTAGCTGTCTTAACAGCAGTACAGACACCTCTCTTCTGCGGAGAAGCTGTATCGATTGCTGTCTTGTGAAGGGAATTCCATCCTTTCAGCAAAGCAGGTGCTGTTGACTTCTTTACAGATGTCTGACGTCCTTTTCTGACTAACTGGTTAAATGTTGGCATTCTTTTCACCTCCTGTAGTATAAACTGTATGCCATTATGACATGATGATTCGCACGCATTACACCTCTGCGGACACTTCCATAGGATATATTTTCCTATGCACCACAAAAAAATGCATTCACGTGCACACTATGATAGTATACTTGCACGCGAATGCATTGTCAATACATTTTTCATTTACATTTAGGATTTCATTCTCGTCTGAGTCCTATTCCACGACTTCCATTTCCTCTACGTCAGCCGTTTCTTCCTCATCCATATCGAAATCATCCTCTATCACTTCGTCATCGAGATCCGCCATCTCATCAATCTCTTCGATTTCATCGATCTCATCTATGTCGTCATCGAATCCGTCGTCGAAATTCAATTCATCCTCTGCGGCAAGACGGCTCAAAAGATTCTCATCCGTGCTCAGCCCTGTCTCACGATAACGCTTCATACCTGTTCCTGCCGGAATCAGCTTACCGATAATAACGTTCTCTTTCAGACCGATCAGAGAATCGACTTTACCTTTGATCGCTGCCTCTGTCAGTACCTTGGTAGTCTCCTGGAAAGATGCCGCCGATAAGAAAGAATCCGTTGCCAGCGCTGCTTTTGTAATTCCAAGCAGAATCTGCTTACCGTCAGCCGGCTCCTTACCTGCTTTTACCAGCTCCTCATTCATATCCTCGTAATCAAGGACATCTACCAGCGTACCCGGCAGGAAATCCGTATCTCCGCTATTTTCAATGCGGACTTTCTTGAGCATCTGACGCACGATCACCTCAATATGCTTGTCGGCAATATCAACACCCTGCAGACGGTATACACGCTGTACCTCGCGCAGCATATAATCCTGTACCGCACGAATTCCCTTGATCTTGAGCAGATCGTGAGGATTTACACTACCCTCTGTCAGTTCGTCACCTGCCTCCAGCACGGCACCGTCTAAGATTTTGATTCTGGAGCCGTAAGAGATCAGGTAAGTCTTGGATTCGCCTGTCTCGTCGTTGGTGATCACAACTTCTCTCTTCTTCTTTGTATCTTTAATTGTCGCTACGCCGCCAAACTCTGCGATGATCGCAAGTCCTTTCGGCTTACGCGCCTCAAAAAGCTCCTCTACACGGGGAAGACCCTGTGTGATATCGTCACCGGCAACACCACCCGTATGGAATGTACGCATCGTAAGCTGTGTACCCGGCTCACCGATGGACTGTGCCGCAATAATACCGACTGCCTCACCGACCTGAACAGCCTCGCCTGTGGCCATATTTGCACCATAGCATTTCGCGCAGATGCCCACATGGGAACGACATGTCAGAATCGTACGGATCTTAACTTCTTCAATCGGCTCACCTTTATCATTTACGCCTGCGCTCAGAATTCTGGCTGCACGGGCAGGTGTGATCATGTGGTTTCTCTTCACGATCATCTTGCCGTCCCTATCCTTAATATCCTCACAGGAGAAACGCCCCGTAATTCTGTCGCTGAGTCCCTCGATCGTCTCTTTACCATCCATGAATGCTTTCACAACGATACCCGGAATCTCTTCCTTGCCTTCGCAGCAGTCCGTCTCACGAATGATCAATTCCTGTGAAACGTCAACCATACGTCTGGTCAGATAACCGGAGTCGGCTGTACGCAGCGCCGTATCGGACAAACCTTTACGCGCACCGTGTGCAGACATAAAGTATTCCAGTACATCCAGACCCTCACGGAAATTGGATTTGATCGGCAGCTCGATGGTACGTCCTGTCGTATCTGCCATCAGTCCACGCATACCCGCCAGCTGTTTGATCTGCTGATTGGAACCACGGGCGCCGGAATCGGCCATCATGAAAATATTGTTGTATTTATCCAAACCGGATAACAGAACTTCTGTCAGCTCTTTATCCGTCTCATTCCAAGTCTCCACAACGGCACGGTATCTTTCTTCTTCCGTGATCAGACCACGTCTGAAGTTTACGGAAATCTTATCAACCGTAGCCTGCGCCGCCTCGAGCATCTCCTCTTTCTTAGCCGGAACCGTCATATCGGAGATCGACACCGTCATCGCCGCTCTGGTGGAATATTTGTAGCCTGTTGATTTGATCAAATCAAGCACTTCTGCTGTCTTAACAGCGCCGTGGATATTGATGACTTTCTCCAGAATCTGCTTGAGCTGCTTTTTGCCCACATGGAAATCCACTTCCAGTTTCAACAGATCTTCCGGATTGGTTCTGTCCACATAACCCAAATCCTGCGGCAGGATCTCATTAAACAGAAATCTGCCCAGAGTAGACTCTACATTACCTGTCACGATCTCGCCATCAGACGTACGTTTGCTGACTCTGACTCTGATTCTTGTATGCAGTGTACATGCACCATTCTCATAAGCCAAAATGGCTTCATTTACATTCTTATAGAACTTGCCCTCACCGATCGCACCCGGTCTTTCCTGCGTCAGATAGTAAATACCAAGCACCATATCCTGGGAAGGAACGGCAACCGGTCCGCCATCCGACGGTTTTAACAGGTTATTGGGCGATAAGAGCAGGAATCTGCACTCCGCCTGTGCTTCCACAGAGAGCGGAAGATGAACTGCCATCTGATCTCCGTCGAAGTCCGCATTGAAAGCCGTACATACGAGGGGATGCAGCTTGATCGCCTTACCCTCTACGAGAATCGGCTCAAATGCCTGAATACCAAGTCTATGCAGCGTAGGTGCACGGTTTAACATAACCGGATGCTCCTTGATGACTTCCTCGAGCACATCCCACACCTGCGTATCCAGTCTCTCCACCAGTTTCTTGGCATTCTTGATATTCTGGGAGATTCCTCTGGACACCAGCTCTTTCATTACAAAAGGCTTAAACAACTCGATCGCCATCTCTTTTGGCAGACCGCATTGATAAATCTTAAGCTCCGGACCTACAACGATAACGGAACGGCCGGAATAATCCACACGCTTACCAAGCAGGTTCTGACGGAAACGGCCGGACTTACCTTTTAACATATCGGACAGCGATTTGAGCGCCCTGTTGCCGGGGCCTGTTACCGGACGTCCTCTTCTGCCGTTATCGATCAGCGCGTCCACCGCCTCCTGCAGCATCCTCTTCTCATTGCGGACGATGATATCAGGCGCGCCAAGCTCTAACAATCTCTTCAGACGATTATTTCTGTTAATGATTCTTCTATACAGATCATTCAGGTCGCTGGTTGCAAAACGACCGCCATCCAGCTGTACCATAGGACGAAGATCCGGCGGAATTACCGGAATCGCATCCATGATCATCCAATCCGGCTGATTACCGGATTCCCGGAAAGCCTCAACCACTTCCAATCTCTTGATGATACGTGCACGCTTCTGGCCTGTGGATTCACGCAGGCCTTCTTTTAATTCTACTGCTTCAGCTTCCAGGTCAATCGCCTGCAGCAGCTCCTTGATCGCTTCAGCGCCCATGCCTACACGGAATCTGTTACCCCATGCATCTCTGGCATCCTGATACTCTTTCTCCGAGAGCACCTGCTTATACTCTAAATCACTTTCGCCGCCGTCCAACACGATATAGGAAGCAAAATATAATACTTTCTCCAATACTCTTGGCGACAAGTCAAGAATCAGACCCATACGGCTCGGAATACCCTTGAAGTACCATATATGGGAAACCGGCGCCGCCAGTTCGATATGTCCCATACGCTCTCTACGCACGCTTGCCTTAGTAACCTCAACGCCGCATCTGTCACAGACTACGCCCTTATATCTGATCTTCTTATATTTACCACAGTGACACTCCCAGTCCTTGCTGGGGCCAAAAATCTTCTCACAGAACAGGCCTTCTTTTTCAGGCTTCAAGGTTCTGTAATTGATCGTTTCCGGCTTCGTAACTTCGCCTCTCGACCACTCCCTGATCTTCTCAGGGGATGCCAAACCAATCTTAATGGCATCGAAAGTCATAGGCTGATAAGCTTCTTGTCTCATATCTGACATCTTAAATCACCATGCTCCTTCCAGATTTTATGCTCAGAATATCTCTTTATCCTGTTCCTCGAAATCAGCTTCCAGTTCTAAGTCTTCCTCTGCAAGGTCTTCTTCCTCGCTGCTTACAAGCTCTCCGCTGTCCTCGTCAAATTCCTGTTTCTGGTAACCCATGGAGCCAAGAGAATCTCTCTCATAATCATAGCTTCTGGAATCACCTTCGATCTCATAGCGGTAATCGTTCTCGCCATAATCGATTGTTTCCATGATCTCTACTTCTGTCTGGTCGTCACGAAGCACTCTCACATCCAGCCCCAGAGACTGCAGCTCTTTCAGCAATACCTTGAAAGATTCCGGCACACCGGGTTCAGGAATATTGTCGCCTTTAATGATCGCCTCATAAGTCTTGACACGTCCAACTACGTCGTCGGATTTCACCGTAAGGATCTCCTGCAGTGTATATGCCGCGCCGTAAGCCTCCAGCGCCCATACCTCCATCTCTCCGAAACGCTGTCCGCCGAACTGTGCTTTACCGCCCAGAGGCTGCTGCGTTACTAAGGAGTAAGGACCCGTAGAACGTGCGTGGATCTTGTCGTCTACCAGATGATGAAGTTTCAGGTAATGCATGTGACCGATGGTAACCGGCGAATCAAAATACTCACCCGTTCTGCCGTCGCGCAGCTTTACTTTACCGTCACTGGAAATCTCGACACCTTTCCACACTTCGCGATGATCCCTGTTCTCAGAAAGATATTCCATTACTTCCGGTAAAAGGTGATCCTGATGCTTCTTCTCAAACTCTTCCCATTCCAAATTGACATAATCATTTGCCAATTCCAGCGTATCTGTGATGTCACCCTCTTTTGCGCCGTCAAACACAGGCGTCGCCACGTTAAAGCCAAGCGCTTTCGCAGCAAGCGACAAGTGAATCTCCAGTACCTGTCCGATATTCATACGAGACGGCACACCAAGCGGATTCAATACGATATCGAGAGGCCGTCCGTTGGGCAGATAAGGCATATCCTCCACCGGAAGCACACGGGAAACAACACCCTTGTTACCGTGACGTCCCGCCATCTTATCACCTACGGAAATCTTTCTCTTCTGCGCAATATAAATGCGCACTGCCTGGTTCACACCCGGAGATAACTCGTCTCCATTCTCTCTTGTGAACACCTTGGCATCCACAACTATACCGTATTCTCCGTGAGGTACTTTCAGGGATGTATCCCTTACCTCTCTCGCTTTCTCACCAAAAATTGCACGCAGCAGTCTTTCTTCTGCGGTCAGTTCAGTCTCTCCCTTAGGGGTAACCTTACCAACCAGAATATCACCGGCACGCACTTCCGCACCGATACGGATGATACCTCTGTCATCCAGATCCTTGAGTGCATCATCGCCTACGCCGGGAACGTCCCTTGTGATCTCTTCCGGCCCAAGCTTTGTATCACGGGCTTCCGCCTCGTATTCTTCAATGTGTACGGAGGTATATACATCCTCCTGTACCAGTCTCTCACTTAAAAGAACTGCATCCTCGTAGTTGTAACCTTCCCAGGTCATGAAGCCGATCAACGGGTTCTTGCCAAGCGCAAGCTCGCCGCCGTCTGTGGACGGACCGTCTGCGATCACCTCGCCCTGCGCTACGCGATTGCCCTTAAATACGATAGGCTTCTGGTTATAGCAGTTGGACTGGTTACTTCTTGAGAACTTCGTCAGATGATATTCATCTTTCTCACCATCATCGTACGTCATCTTGATCAGATCCGACGACACATAATCAATCGTACCCGCTTTCTTTGCAACAACGCACACACCCGAGTCTACTGCCGCTTTGGGTTCCATACCGGTACCTACCGCAGGCGCCTCCGTGAAAAGAAGCGGCACGGCCTGTCTCTGCATGTTGGAGCCCATCAGTGCACGGTTCGCATCATCGTTCTGCAAGAACGGAATGAGCGCCGTCGCAACGGAAAAGACCATCTTAGGCGATACGTCCATATAATCAAACATTGCTTTCGGATATTCCTGCGTCTCTTCCTTATAACGACCGGACACATTATTCCGCTTAAAGTAGCCGCTCTCATCAAGCGATGCCGATGCCTGGGCTACATGATAATTATCTTCCTCATCGGCAGTCATATAGACAACCCGATCTGTAACGCGCGGATTCTGCGGATCCGACTTATCGATCTCACGATAAGGAGCTTCCACGAAACCATACTCGTTGATTCTCGCATAAGATGCCAGAGAGTTGATCAAACCGATGTTAGGACCCTCAGGTGTCTCAATCGGACACATTCTTCCGTAATGTGTATAGTGTACGTCCCTGACCTCAAATCCGGCTCTGTCTCTGGACAGACCACCAGGTCCTAAGGCAGAAAGACGTCTCTTATGCGTCAACTCACCCAAAGGATTGTTCTGATCCATGAACTGGGACAGCTGCGAGGAGCCAAAGAACTCTTTCACTGCAGCCTGTACCGGTTTGATATTGATCAGAACCTGCGGGGAGATTTCTTCCGCGTCATGCGTAGTCATTCTCTCACGTACCACTCTTTCCAGTCTGGACAGACCGATACGATACTGGTTCTGTAACAGCTCGCCTACCGCACGGATACGCCTGTTGCCCAGGTGATCGATATCGTCATCATTGCCAATGCCATACTCCAGATGGATATTATAATTAATGGAAGCCAGAATGTCTTCCTTGGTAATATGTTTCGGAATCAGTTCGTGTACGTTCTTCTGAATCGCCTCAGCCAGCATCTCCGGATCATTACTGTACTCTTCCAGAATCTGCTGTAATACGGGGTAATACACTAACTCTGTAATGCCTAATTCTCTCGGATTGCATTCTACAAAATTGGTGATATCAACCATCATATTGGAAAGAACCTTGACATTTTTCTCTTCGGTCTGAATCCAGACATAGGGAATCGCCGCGTTCTGAATAGCGTCGGCCATCTCGGCAGACACTTTCTCCCCGGCTTTGGCCATAACCTCTCCGGTCAGCGTATCCACTACATCTTCCGCCAGAACATGATGTCTGATTCTGTTCCTGAACATCAATTTCTTGTTGAATTTATATCTGCCCACTTTGGCAAGATCATATCTTCTGGGGTCAAAAAACATAGACATGATCAGACTCTCCGCGCTCTCCACGCTAAGAGGCTCGCCCGGACGGATCTTCTTATATAATTCTAACAGGCCTTCCTGATAATTCTCGGAAATATCTTTGGCAAAGCTGGCCTCAATCTTGGGCTCATCACCAAACAATTCTCTGATCTCATCATTGGAACCAACGCCAAGTGCACGGATCAATACGGTGATCGGCACTTTTCTTGTCCTGTCAACGCGCACGTAAAACACATCATTAGAGTCCGTTTCGTACTCTAACCATGCGCCGCGGTTAGGGATAACTGTGGATGAGAATAGTCTCTTGCCGATCTTATCATGGCCGATGCCATAATAAATACCGGGGGATCGAACCAACTGGCTGACGATGACACGCTCCGCACCATTGATCACGAACGTACCTGTAGCTGTCATAAGCGGCAGGTCGCCCATGAAAATCTCATGTTCCGTAATCTCGTCTTTTTCCTTATTGATCAACCGAACCTTAACTTTAAGGGGTGCTGCGTAAGTAGCATCTCTTTCCTTGCATTTTTCAATAGAATATTTAACATCCTCCTCGCATAACTCAAAGTCTACGAACTCCAGACTCAAATGCCCGCTATAGTCTGAAATTGGAGAGATGTCATCGAAAACTTCTTTTAAGCCTTCGTCCAGAAACCACTGATAGGAGTTCTTCTGAACTTCAATCAGATTTGGCATTTCCAGAACTTCTTTCTGTCGTGCATAGGTCATACGCGTATTTCTGCCGGCGGCAGTCTTGCGGATCCTGTTCTTTTCCATCGACAATTTCACCCCGTTCTTCCTGATTTATTGCTTATTAAACTGCTAACCATATGCCTTTCAGATTGGCGCCGGGCTGCATACCCATACGAAATTACAATCCAAATAAGCATACCACACCACAATAGTGCATTATCCATTCTACTACAAACTTTAATGGGAGTCAATGATTATTTTTAGAAATATCATAGAATGTTATAGAAAATCTCATGAAAATTTTGCCGAAAAATCTGCCGGCCGCAAATAAGCATAAAACCGTTCATGCCGACTGACATATGCATGCCGGACATGAACGGTTTCTGTACTATGATCGATCCTTTCGGATTATTTCAAAGTAACCTTAGCGCCTTCAGCTTCCAATTTAGCCTTGATGTCATCAGCCTCTTCCTTAGAAGCCGCCTCTTTCAATACCTTCGGAGCAGAATCAACTAAGTCTTTCGCCTCTTTCAGACCAAGGCCTGTTGCCTCACGAACAACTTTGATAACCTTAACCTTGTTAGGGCCAACCTCTGTCAGCTCAACGTCGAACTCTGTCTTCTCTTCTGCTGCTGCCGCACCTGCGTCACCGCCTGCTGCTGCAACGACTACACCTGCTGCTGCAGATACGCCGAACTCTTCTTCACATGCTTTTACTAATTCATTCAATTCCAATACTGTCAACTCTTTGATCGCATCAATAAATTCCTGAGTAGATAATTTTGCCATTACTGTTTACCTCCGTTATTTTTGTTAAATGTTTTATAAAACTGTAACTTCTGTTTTGCCCGGTCCGCCAGATCACATCTGCGCAGCCGCGGGAATCTGAAACCATAACTTTAAGATCCGTTGTCTTACTCTGCCGCAGGTGTCTCTTCTGCAGCTGCTTCCGCTGCAGGCGCCTCTTCTGCCGGAGCTGCTTCTGCTGCAGGTGCTTCCTCAGCGGGTGCCGCCTCTGCCGCACACTCGGATGCGCCGCCTTTTTCGGCTAACTGATCCATAACACGAGCAAAGTTGGCGATCGGTGACTGCATGCTTCCAAGCAGTCTGGACAGCAGCCCTTCTCTGGACGGAATCTTGGAGATATCCTCAATTCCTGCCGCGTCATAAACCGTACCTTCCACAACGCCGCCCTTGACTTCAAGAGCATTCGCTGTCTTTGCGAATTTGCACAAAACCCTTGCAGGCGCCGTAGCATCTGCTTTGGAAATAGCTACTGCACTGGGGCCCTCCAGATAAGGAGTCAAAGACTCGAAATCCGTACCCTTGAATGCAAAATTCATCATTGTGTTCTTGTAAACCTTGTAGGTGATGCCAGCTTCACGGAGCTGTTTACGAAGCTCTGTGTCCTGTTCTACCGTAAGTCCACGATAATCAACCAATACGACTGACTGCGCATCTTTAACGGAAGCTGCGATCTCTTCTACAATAGGTTTTTTCAGTTCGACTTTTGCCATTATATTTACCTCCTTATAGATTTTGCGCCGAAAGGAGTTCTCTATCAAAAAATCCTCCCTAAAGACAGGGAGGATCTACTCTGCAAAGTAACTCATCTCCTCGGTAGGCGATATTCTTACGCCGTCATTACGGCACCTACTGTCTTCGGCATGGTTATACAACCTTGACAACTATAGCACAGGGTGTTTGCAGCTGTCAAGTGTTAATTTCACTGATGGTATCTCAAAGCATACTTTCTCTCATCTCACGCCGGAACCGGGTACCGTCTGCAAATTTGACATGCCAGAATTCATACGGTCAGTACCGTCATTCCCATACCGTTCTTTCCCCAGGTCTATCATCAATCCAAACTTTTGCGCCTGTGTAATCTCAAGTTCCATGACGCCATAGCTTGTGGTGATCTGCAGCACCGTAGAACCGTCGGGCTTTGTAACGATCTGCGTCTTTATGTCCTCTCCGGACTCGGCCGGTTTCCCGCTGCCCTCCGGCGACGTCTGTCCGCTGTCGGGACCATCGATGGGTTTCAGATGTTTGCTGTTCTCATGCACAATACCTCTCATGATCAGCTCCATCTCGCGCCCCGTATAGAAACGTGTCCCGAAGTCATTCATATATTTGGCGTATTTAAGTTTCTCTTTGTCTATATAAGTGGAACCGTCTTTCTCATAAGTATAATCCGGCACACCGTCTTTGGTCGTCTCAAAAAAGGCTGCGAAATCATCCTCATCAATCTCACCCGCAAGAAAATCTTCCCAGAAATTCTCGTGAGCCGCAAACCGCAGGTTGGCATCCTGAGGAAATCTCTGCAAAAATGCCATGACTCTTTCATATTGGCCCTCTTCCGTGTAAGACAGGCTCCACAGATCCTTGTTGACCCATTTTGTACCGTCATAGTAAGCTTCTTTGCAGGAAATGCCACTCTGGCCATAACAGGTAATGTACCAGTGTTTTTCTTGCGGATCGTCAGACGGATAACTGCACTTGGTGATCTCGTCGGTAAGCAGCGACAACTCTTCTTCCGACACGCTCTCCACCGTCTCCGGCGCCACAGCTGCTTCGACCGTTTCCACTGCCGCAGGCATGATCAAATCGCCGTCCGTATCTGTCACGGCCGGAACTGACACAGTTGTCACTTTATTCCCATCTGACAGGCCGCTCTCCATCTCCCGTCTCAGCGCTTCCATGGCAGCCTGTTTCTCCACTTCCTCGATCTGCGCCTTTACCTCTTCCCGCAGTGATTCCTCCGCAGCATCAAATTTCTCCAGAAGCTTCGTCCATTCTCCGATCGTATATGCCTCGGCGCCAATCTGGAACTTGGGCTGGATGGTACCTTTCCTGATATTCTCCGCCATCTCCTCCATCTTCTCCAGGATCTGCTCTCTGTAAGACTTCTCTTCCCCGTTTGGCTGCTCCGTCTTTTCGGTCGTCTCCTGCCCCTCAATGACACTACTGTCATTTTTCTTTCCACATTTCTGATAATATCCGGCTCTCTGTCCATTGATATAATTCTGACAGGCCCTGCCATACTGGTTCTGATTGATATTCATATAGCTCTTTCCTTTCTCCCCACGCCATACATAAACATTACCGGCGCCTCATCCCAAAGCAGCCGTGCAGAGCGTATGTACTCATTGTATTCTTATACGTAATACGAATCAACCGTTCCAAAAGTTTCATCAAATATAATTTTGTTATTCCGGCGTTTCCCTGCATCCGTGACAGCTTTCCGCCCTGTTGCTTTATGCCGTTCACAGCGGGCATTGGGCAGGCTGATCACCATGTCACATATCCGTCTTCGTCAATCTGTACTCCTGTCGACAATCCGCTCATATAACGAATCAGCTCCTGTTTCTCTTCCCCCTGCAAAAGTGTCGTCCGGCTGCCGCTCTGCCTGCAGGGCAGAAACTGATAACTCTGCAGACCGTTTTCATCGATGACTACCTTGATCATTCCCGTATCTACGGTCTTAGAATTAAACCAGAAATTACCCAGGCTGTACATGACCGGCACTCCCTGTACAACACTGATCTGCTGCAGACAGTGAGGATGTGACCCGATGATCAGATCCGCCCCCGCCGCAGCAACTTCCGGCGCCTGCTTCTCCTGGGCCCAGTCGATAACCGTTTCGTTCTCGGTTCCCCAATGCAGAAATACAATTACAAAATCACTGTTTTCCTTCGCCTCTTTTACTGTCTCGATCAGGTTATCCCCGTTCCAACAACGGAATACTCCGGCAGAAGTATCCGTTGCCCCTTTGGTGTCCGGATTGTCCAGCCGCTCAATCTGGGTCGCCGCCACAAAAGCAATTTTCATATTATTCACAATATAGTAAACCGGCCTGCGGGCTTCCTGAAGATTCCGCCCCGCGCCCACATATGCTATGCCTGCCCCCTCCAGGATATCCATCGTGTCCAAAAATGCCTTTTCCCCATAATCATAGGCATGATTGTTGGCAAGGGACACTATATCTACTCCCATATCATTCAAGTATTTTACGGAAGCGGGCTTCGCCCGGAAAGTGAACTGTTTATCTTCCGTCGGCGTTCCGGCATCCGAATATGGGAATTCATTGTTGAGCATCATAATATCCGCGCTCTTCATCTCCGCGATCAGTTCCGGCGCAATACCGTTAGCAATCTCCCCGCTTTCCCGCACGTTTCCCATAATGGCATAATTTTCATCAAACAGGATATCTCCGGCAAAAGTAATCGTCACCTGATCCGGACTGGCGCAATCCTTGGCGTAGATATTGTTTTCTACCATGTAAGCAGGATCGTCAAGCACCTCCGCATATTTGTCATTGGCGCTCTTGATCTCGTCGATCTGCATCGCTTCAGCCGCCTTATCCCCGCTCTCAATCTTCTCCCATGTCAATTGAAAATGCCTGGCCTGCTTCTGTTTTGCCGGTTCCATGATCCATTGAAAAGCCACGATTCCCATAATGCCCACCGTTGAAACGATACAGAACGTCAACACAAAAGGCTTCAGGAAATTATGGCGTATGCTTATTTGTCTATGACTTTTTCTTCTTTTTCTTTTTTTACCCATGCATCTATTATAGCACAAATTATAAAGGGGACAAGTTCACCTGCAAAAATACAGTAGCCGTCAAAAAAGGCGGCGCATCCATATGCACCGCCTTACTCGTACCATATAAAATTATATACGCAAATTCCTGCTTAGAATTTCGCCGTATTAACTCTAACGCCAGGGCCCATCGTAGTTGCCAGCGTAACGCTTCTGAGATACTGGCCTTTAAGCGCCGACGGTTTAGCCTTAACAACCGCTTCCATTAACGCATCGAAGTTCTCCTGCAGCTTTGCCTCGTCAAAGGACACTTTGCCTACCGGCACATGGATAATGTTAGCCTTATCAAGTCTGTACTCGATCTTACCGGCTTTAATATCATTGATCGCCTTGGTAACGTCCATTGTTACCGTGCCGGCTTTCGGGTTGGGCATCAATCCTTTCGGACCAAGAACCTTACCGAGACGGCCTACGACACCCATCATATCAGGGGTAGCAACAACTACGTCAAAGTCTAACCATCCGTCATTCTGAATTCTGGGAATCAGCTCATCGCCGCCTACGTGATCAGCGCCTGCTGCCTCAGCCTCAGCCACCTTATCACCTTTAGCAAATACCAATACTTTAACAGTCTTACCTGTTCCGTTGGGCAGTACTACCGCACCACGAACCTGCTGCTCAGCATGACGTCCGTCACAACCGGTCTTGATATGAACTTCTACTGTCTCATCAAATTTTGCTGTTGCTGTTTTCTTCACCAGAGCAATTGCATCAGCCGGATCATACAGGCTCATACGATCCACAAGCTTAGCCGCTTCCGCATACTTTTTACCATGTTTCATGTCAAATCCTCCATTACTCTTCTACTGTGATGCCCATGCTTCGTGCAGTTCCGGCAATCATGCTCATAGCCGCTTCAAGGCTTGCAGCATTCAGATCCGGCATCTTCAACTCAGCAATTTCCTGTAACTTAGCTTTGGAAATTGTAGCAACCTTTGTCTTATTCGGCACTGCCGAACCGGATTTGATATTACATGCTTTCTTCAAAAGAACTGCTGCAGGGGGAGTTTTTGTGATGAAACTAAAACTTCTGTCTGCATAAACCGTGATAACAACCGGGATGATCACGTCACCTTTATCGGCTGTTCTTGCGTTGAACTGTTTCGTAAATTCAACGATGTTCACGCCGTGCTGTCCAAGTGCGGGACCAACCGGCGGTGCTGGTGTAGCTTTACCAGCAGGGATCTGTAACTTAATGTATCCTTCTACTTTCTTTGCCATAATGGCACCTCCTAAATATAATGTGGTACGGGCGCAGCATATCTCTCCCTGATTACGGCCCTGCGGCACAACCCGGGCACTGCTCCCACACTACCGCCCGCGCATCGCATAAAAAACGCCGGCAGTATATATCAATTCCCGCAAGCACTGACATGCCATATCCACATGCCAGGTCGGATCGGATGCCAGATAACCCGGCCTCCGGTCCACAGGAATAAATATCATGATAACCTCACATCTTTCTGACTTCCGCAAATCCGATCTCTACAGGAGTCTCTCTGCCAAACAACTCTACATTAATGGTTGCCACCTGTTTGCCGAAATCGATTCTCTGGACTACGCCGATCGTGTCTTTCCACACTCCGGCGACAACAGCGATCGTATCACCCTCTGCGAAGTCAACGCTCACATTCTCCATCTTAATACCAAGCGGTTTCATCTCCGCCTCGGTAAGCGGCACCGGCTTGCTTCCCGGTCCGACGAATCCTGTGACGCCTCTGGTATTTCTTACAACATACCATGTGTCATCATTCATGACCATATTGATCAAAACATATCCCGGAAACATCTTCTTCTGAACTGTCTTGCGCGCCCCGTTCTTCATTTCCATGACATCCTGCATAGGCACCCTGACTTCCAGAATCTCATCTTCCAGATGTCTGTTCTCAATCGTCTTTTCTATGTTGGCTTTTACTTTATTCTCATATCCGGAATAAGTATGAACAACATACCAATTTGCTTCTGCCATACCAATACCATGCCTTTCTCAGTTCCGTTTTAAGCCGCCCACAGAACCCTCAGGATCAGGCCTGAATCCGGGCATCTTAAAACATTTCAGAGCATCTTAAAATGATAGTGTGGTAATAAAATCCACACCATACTGTAATCCAAAATCCAGTATCGTAATGATTGCTCCGATCACAACGGAAATAATAACAACCGCAACAGATTGTTTGAAAAGGTCATCTTTATTAGGCCAAGTGATTTTCTTAAATTCAGCTTTCACGCCGCTCCAGAACTTCGTGATCTTGGACGCTCCACCTGATTTAGCAGAATCTCCCATGTTATACTCCTTTCATCAAGACAACAGGCGATTATTTTGTTTCCTTATGCAAAGTATGTGTCTTGCAGAATCTGCAATACTTCTTAGTCTCCATTCTGTCAGGATGTGTCTTCTTGTCTTTTGTCGTATTGTAGTTACGCTGTTTGCACTCTGTGCATGCTAAAGTAATTTTTGTACGCATATCGCTACCTCCACGTGTATTCCTCAAATATCTAAGCCGCTATTTTTGAGCATAAAAAAAAGACCTAAATCTTATCTTGCTCCAACAATATACCATAGGACTGCGGGGAAGTCAACTTGTTTTTTGCAATTTCGCCCTTGATCCGTTTTTGCTTTCTGGCTGTTTTCGTTCTTGATCTGTTTTGCGCTCCGGCTGCTTTTCTCTGATCTCATTCCACATCGCAAAAATTTCATATTTATTCTGTATTCCCTCTTCATTTTTTATTAAATGCATACGATATAATAGATGTAGAGTGATTATGTTTGATTTTATCACACACACATGATAAAATAAAGCTATCTTTAAGTTCTATATATAAATTATGATCGATGTCCTGCAGGCTACGGACAGCCCAACGGGGACATCGCTTGTCAGACAGGTTCCGGCGTCATCTGTACGCCGACTATTTCACGGATGAAAGGAGGGGGAACTGTGTCTTATAACAGCATCAACAATCTGACAAATGTCTATAACTTCTATATGACTACCTATGCGCCGAGATCAAGCACTCCTTATGATTCGCATAAGAAGAGCGAGCTGCGCGGAGTCTATAATTCCATCGTTAAGATGAATAAGGAATCCCCTCTGTATATTATAGATACCAGCAAGGATTCCCAACGGTTTGCCGTCAGCATGAAAGAAAACGCCAGAGAGCTGCGCAATACGATCGCATCCCTCGGCGGGTTGGACGAAGAAGAGCTTCTGAATAAGAAAGTTGCCTATTCCAGCAACCAGAATATTGCAAAAGCCGCCTATATTGGTTCTTCCAGGCAGAATGATGATTCGCCCACTTACGACATTGAAGTTAACCGTCTGGCATCCACGCAGGTCAATACAGGGAAATTCCTTCCCAACGACGAACCTGTCAGCCTGGCACCCGACACCTATTCTTTTGACATCAGTATTGATGACCTGAACTATGAATTTCAGTTCAGTATTAAACCCACTGATACGAACCGGGATGTACAGGACAGACTTGCCCGTCTTGTCACCAATGCCAATATTGGTATGACGGCAAAGGTAATTGCAGGGGAAGAGGACACCTCCTATCTGAGAATGGAGTCTAATTCCACCGGCCTTAAAGACGGCAGGTCATATATATACAGGATATCCGACCATAGAACGAGCAAAACTTCCGGCGCCGTGGACTATTTCGGTCTGGACCATGTATCCACACAGCCGACTAATGCTTCTTATATGGTGAACGGCGAGGAACGCTCTTCCACGTCTAACCGCTTTACTCTGGCCCACACCTATGAGGTGGAATTGACCGGCGTCAGCAGTGAAGAGGGTGAGACCGCATCGATCGGACTCAAGACGGATGTGGAATCTCTCACAGAGAATATCAATACCCTGGTAAGAGGATTCAACTCTTTCCTTAAAGCCGTAGCAGAATACAGTGACAATCAGCCTAAGAGCAATCGGTTGTTTACCGAGATGAGCAGCGTAGCCAGAGTATATGCCCGAGACCTTACTTCCGTGGGCCTGAACCTGAATCTGGATGGCACGTTGGAAGTCGATAATGAAACGCTGCGTCAGAGTGCTATGAGTGATAATGCCAAAGATGCGTTTTCACCCATGAAGAGTTTTACAAACTCCGTGCTGCGCAAATCCAATCAAGTATCGCTTGATCCGATGAATTACGTGAATAACATCATTGTAGCTTACAAGAATCCCGGTAAGAACTATGCCAGCCCGTACATCACAAGCGCTTACAGCGGCATGATGTTCAATAGTTATTGTTAAGCAGTGCTTATGTGATAACAAAGAGACAGATCTGTGTGACCTGTCTCTTTTTGATTGCACGCTGCTCTGTTCAATTGATCCTACAGCGGTATATTTCCATGTTTCTTCTTCGGATTCTCCGTCTGTTTGTTCTTCAGTCCCCGCAAGGCCCTTACCAACGCTTCTCTCGTCTCTTCCGGTTTGATCACCGCATTTACATAGCCTCTTGACGCAGCCACATAGGGATTCAGAAAACGCTCCTCATACTCAGCCTTACACTGCGCGCGCATCGCCTCCGGATCAGCCGCCGCCTTGATCTTACGCTTAAAAGCAATGTTGACCGCACCGTCCGCTCCCATGACCGCAATCTCTGCGATCGGCCATGCATAGACGATATCCGCGCCCATCTCCTTGGAATTCATGGCGATATACGCACCGCCGTAAGCCTTACGCATGATCAGTGAAATCTTCGGAACCGTCGCCTCTGAGTAGGCATACAGAATCTTGGCGCCATGCCGGATGATGCCGTTATGCTCCTGCGCTGTACCTGGCAGAAACGCAGGTACGTCAATCAACGTAATTAACGGAATATTGAAACAGTCACAGAAACGGATAAATCTGGCTATCTTGTCTGAAGCATGGTAATCCAGTGATCCGCCCATGGAATTAGGCTGATTCGCAACGATGCCCACTACCCTGCCCTCCATTCTGCACCAGCCGACTACCGCATTGGTTGCAAATTCTTTCTGCACTTCAAAGAAGCTGCCCTCATCCACGATACAGTCGATGACTTCCTTGACATCATACGCATGCCGGGAATTGTCCGGTACAATATCCATGATCTTAGCCGCTTTGGCTTTCATGGTGGATGCCACCTTGCCGTTGTCCACCTTGCCAAACACCTTACCTACACGGGGCAGTATACTCTGTCTCTCTTTGTTGTTGACAATCGGCGGTTTCTCCGTCCAATTGCTCGGCAGATAGGATAACAGTTTGCGCACACCCATCAGGCACTCATTTTCGCTATCGTAGGTAAAATGCGCCACGCCGCTCTTTTTGGCATGCACATCCGCACCGCCCAGTTCCTCTACGGACACTTCCTCATTGATCACTGTCTTCACCACGTTAGGACCTGTGATGAACATCTTGGATATATCTTTTACCATAAAGATAAAATCGCAGATTGCCGGAGCATAGCAGGCGCCGCCGGAACAGGGGCCTAAAATTACCGCGATCTGTGGAATCACTCCGGATGCCTTGGTATGGCGCAGGAACATGCCGCTGTATCCGCTCAGGGATGAGATTCCCTCTTCGATTCTTGCACCGCCGCTGTCATTGATACAGATCAGGGGCGCTTTCATCTCCATAGCCATATCCTGGATCCGGCAGATTTTGAAAGAATGATACTCCCCAAGCGTACCGCCGATTACCGTGAAATCCTCACTTGCCACAAACACCTGCCGTCCGTCGATCTCCCCATAGCCGGTCACCACACCGTCTCCCGGTACTCTTCGCTTATCCAGGTCAAAATCATTGATACGGGATTCCAAAAAACCGTCCACCTCCACAAAGGTGCCCGGGTCCAGCAAAACTTCTATCCTCTCTCGCGCCGTCATCTTGCCGATGGCATGCTGTTTATCTATCTTGCTCTGCCCGCCTCCCAAAAGCGCTTTTTGTCTTCTGTTATCCAGATCTTTAATCGCCTCGTTCCAGTTCATGATCCCTGCTTCCTCCTGCTGACCAAAAGTTGAATCCTGCTTTCTGTTTGTTTGAACCTCGAATACTTTGATATTCAAACTATCACTTTGTATTATAGGCAGAGCATTGTTTCTTGTCAATACTCTGCCCGCAGATTTTTATTCAGGCGATCCTGTTTCCTGCCACTCGGACTCCGCTGCCTCAAGCGCTGCTCCGATCACCTTATCCATATCATAATACTTATACTGTCCAAGCCGGCCGCCGAAGATCACATGCGGTCTTTGTGCCGCTAACTGCTGATAGGCGGCAAGCATCCTGTCATTGCGCTGGTCATTGACCGGATAATAAGGTTCATCACCCTCCTGCCATTCCGCCGGATACTCCCTTGTGATCACGGTGCCTGCCTGCGTTCCAAACGCAAAGTGCTTATGCTCAATGATCCTCGTATAAGGAATATCACGCTCCGTGTAATTTACCACTGCGTTGCCCTGATAATTATCACAATCCGACAGCTCCTCCGTCTCAAACCGCAATGACCGGTATTCCAGATGCCCCAGACAGTAATTGAAATACTCATCCAACATGCCTGTATACACTACTTTACGATAGGTATTGCCGTCTCTGTCGGTGATCCTGACCTGATCGTCTGTCTCCTGTTCCACGACAAATTTACTATAGGAGATTCCTGTCCGCACCTCGATTCCCTGTAAGATATTCTCTACCATGGCAGTATACCCTTCCATAGGAATCCCTTGGTAACGGTCATTGAAATAATTGTTATCGTAGGTAAATCTAAGCGGAAGTCTTTTGATAATAAATGCCGGCAATTCCCTGCAGTCTCTTCCCCATTGTTTCTCGGTGTAGCCTTTCACCAATTTTTCGTAGACATCCGTTCCCACCAGTGAAAGCGCCTGTTCCTCCAGATTCTGCGGCGTCTCGATCTGCAGCTGCGCGATCTGTTCCCTGATCTTCTCCTTAGCCTGCGCCGGAGTTACCACACCCCACATCTTACTGAATGTATTCATATTAAAAGGGAGATTATACAGCTCTCCCTTATAATATGCAATCGGTGAATTCACATAGTGGTTAAATTCAGCAAACTGATTGACATAGTCCCATATTCTCTTGTCGGAAGTATGGAAAATATGTGCCCCATACTTATGTACTGAAATACCCATAACAGGCTCAGTGTAAACGTTACCGGCAATATGCTCTCTTCGATCTATCACCAGCACTCTCCTGCCTTTATTTCTCATTTCACGGGCAAACACCGCGCCAAACAGTCCTGCTCCTACTACCAGATAATCGTATTGCATCAATTCTCCTCAGCTGCCTTATACTTGTCTAACTGTGCGTAATCTTCCATCAGTTCCAACGCTTTCTTACGCCCCGTCTTGTTTAATTTTACATAGTACTGCATTACACGGTTCTCCATAATCTTGCTTCCAAGCACGCTCTTCTGATTAAGCGGTGTGAAGTCGACGGGATTCAAGTTGAGTTTATCGCACATTCTGATCACAGTGCCATACGCCATACCCTCGATACCCCTGTCCAAAGCAGTAACTAAAGTTGAATAAGGAATTTCCATCTCGATCGCGAACTGTCTGACACTCTTATACTGCTTTAAAATTTCTGCCTTTAAAATTTCTGCCTTTGTCATGTTAGCCCTCCTATAGTGTATGATTCTGATTATTCTTCTGAGAAGTATACCATATTTCTTCCTGAAATGTAACCACAAAAGCGTATTTTAAACGATATAACGTCACATTCGGCATTTTGCACTATGCATCACTATTTTTTTGTTTAAAATCCCGGTTTGACAAGCATTTTTGCCTCTTTCCCCTCTCCTTTTTGTCCAAATAATTTCCGATAAAATATATTATTGTCGTAACATGCAGAAAATGCTAATATATATGGTAGGAGTCTGCAAGCGCCGCTTACAGGCTCCTGTAAAGCAGTACCGCCGGTTTTCCTGCGGTCTGCACGGAAATAATGATTAAATGAGGTGAAGACATGATCCCTGTTTCGGTGTGTATGATTGCAAAGAACGAGGATAACCATATAGAAGAATGTTTGAAAAGGCTGCGTCCATGTAAGTTCGAAGTCATCGTCGTTGACACAGGCTCCGTTGACCGGACAGTCGAAATTGCACAAAGATACGCTAATAAGGTATTCCACTTTGCATGGTGCGACGACTTCAGCGCCGCAAGAAATTTCTCCATCCAACAGGCGTCTAATGACTGGGTACTCATTATAGACTGTGACGAATACCTGGAAAATGTCAATCTGGCGGAACTGGAAGCGCAGCTGGAGGAAAACAGCCGCTCCATGGGCATGATCGTGCGCAACAATCCCTATATCATTCAGGGCGTGCGGTCTATCATGTCAGAGCGCATCGGAAGACTGTTCAACCGTAGATACTGCCACTATGAAGGCAGCATTCATGAACAGGTATGTACGCTGGAGGGCAGCGAACCCGACTCTTTTCAGATTCCGCTGACTTTCTATCACGAAGGGTACGTCTCCGAATCTGATAAGCGCATGCGGGCCACACGTAATCTGGAGATGCTGCTGCACGATCTGACACTTAAAGGCCCCAGCCCCTATATCTATTTCCAGTTAGGACAAAACTACATTTCATTAAATGATCTGGAAAAAGCCGCTCATTACTACCAGAAAGGCCTGGAAATGAACGCCGATCCTAACTCCGCTTTCGTGCAGAGCATGGCGGAAACCTATGGTTACTGTCTGATAGAGCTTGCTAAATATGACCTTGCCATGTCCCTGCGGGATAAATACGAATTATTCTCCCATCACGCAGACTTTGTCTATCTGATGGGCATGATCTATATGAAAAAGGGTGTTTACGACAAAGCCATTGAAGAATTCCGTAAAGCCACTACGCTTTCTTCCTATTCCCGTAAAGGAGTAAACAGCTACCGGGCCAACTACAATATCGGCTCCATTTATGAGAACATGGGAATTCTTGACGAGGCGCGGACATACTATAAAAAATGCGGCGATTACGAACCTGCCGTGAAGAAACTCAAAGAACTGGCATCCTAGAAAAGAGGAACTGATTTGCAACCTATATCTGTCTGCATCATAGCCAAAAACGAGGAAAAGCATATCGAAGAATGCTGCAAGCGGCTGATTCCTTACGGGGTAGAGATCGTTCTTGTAGATACCGGTTCCACAGACCGCACTGTTTTGCTGGCGCAGAAATATACCGACCGCATTTTCCACTTTGACTGGTGCGACGATTTTAGCGCTGCCAAAAATTATGCCATGCAAAAAGCCTCCCATGACTGGATACTATCTCTCGATTGTGACGAGTATGTGGAGGTTTTAGATATGGATGAGCTGCAAGCTTGTATGAAACAGCATCCGTTTGCAGCGGGGCGTATCCTCATACGCAGCCCTTTCACTGAGAATGGTCAGACTTCCTGCGAGCAGGTCCGTGTCAGGCGTTTTGTGAACCGGCGCCACTACCATTTCGAGGGCGCCATTCATGAGCAGCTCCTCCCTCTGCATCGACTGCCATCCGACACAGACATTCTCTCTGTTGGCACAGGTGACTGCACTGCGCCACAGACGCAGTCTTCCCACTACACCTACTCCGCCCCTGTTACGGTACTGCATGTGGGGTACGACGGATCTGAGGAAGAACTGCAGCGCAAATGCCAGCGCAATATCGCTTTATTACAAAAAGAGCTGGCAGACCACGGAGCGGATCCATATATTTACTATCAGCTTGGACTGAGTTTCCGCAAACTTCATGATTATGAAAATGCCTGCCGTTATTTTGATCTGGGGCTTGCCATGGATGTGGATCCAACCCTTGATTATGTACAGACAATGGTGGAATCTTATGGATATACGCTATTAGATCTACGGCGCACTCAGGATGCCCTGAACTTATCGGCTGTATATGACCAGTTTGCCGTGCGGGCTGATTTCCTTTTCCTGATGGGTCTCATCTACATGAACAACGGATTGTTTGATAAAGCCGTTGATGAGTTCCTTAAAGCTACCATGATGGAAGAGTTTGCAGTGGATGGTGTGAACAGTTATAAGGCCTACTATAACATCGGCGTGATCTATGAATGTGCCGGTTATCCGGCAGAAGCAAGAGAGGCCTATCAAAAATGCGGTGATTACGAACCCGCCTTAAGCAGACTGAAGCAGCTCTCCTGATCATCACCGGATCCATGCTATGATATGATTACAACAAAGAAAGTCAGGGAAACTTAATGGAAATACATGAATCGGCGGAAGACTATTTAGAGACAATCCTTATCTTACAGGAACGTATCGGTCAGGTACGTTCTATTGATATTGCCACGGAAATGAACTATACCAAACCCAGTATCAGCGTTGCTATGAAGAAACTCCGAGAACAGGGCTATATTGAAACAGACAAAGACGGATATATCACCCTGACCGAATCCGGCCGCGGGATTGCCACCCATATCTATGAACGTCACACCTTTCTGACGGACTTCTTTATCGCCCTGGGCGTAAACGCCCAGACAGCCGCCAAAGACGCCTGCCGGGTGGAACACGACCTGAGTGAAGAAACTTTTGACAAGATCAAGGAGCATGCTTTAAAGAATCGGTGATACTATGAAAATCCTTTATATTGAATGGAACAGCTACGGAAATGAAGATATGCGGGAGGCTTTTATTGCGGAGGGACACACACTGACTGTTTTTCCTTTTTCCAATAAGGAAGGCCGGCATGACGATGCAGTGGAGACTTCTCTACGAGAGGTCCTGATCAGCCAGGCACCCGATCTCGTATTTTCTTTTAATTATTTCCCGCTTATTTCCAATGTATGTAAAAATGCAGGTATACGCTATATTTCCTGGGTTTATGACAGCCCCTATGTCATGCTCTATTCTTATACCGCTATCAATCCCTGCAATATCATATATGTCTTTGACAAAGATCTGTGCTTCGAATTTCAACGGGCCGGCATCCAGACAGTACGCTATATGCCCATGGCCGCTAATCCCGCACGTTTAGACAAACTTTCCGCTTCGGCGCTTTCTGCCTATGATATTTCTTTTGTCGGCTCTCTCTATACCGAGAAACACAATTTCTATGACCGTATGACCACCTTAAGTGAATATACGCAAGGCTATCTTGATGCGCTTATGTCTGCCCAAATGAATATCCAGGGTTACAACTTCGTGCAGGAGAGCCTTTCCCCGATCCTGGATGATCTCTATCATGCGCTCCCGATGGATCCCAATCCCGATGGCGTGGAGAGCCGTGAATACCTTTATGCGCAGTATGTGATCAATCGTAAGATCACAGGCTTAGAGCGCACCGCAGTCCTGCGGGATATTACGCAGCATCACAGCGTGGATCTCTTTACCTATGATACCGCTTTCACTATGCCCAATCTTCGCAACCATGGTCCGATTGATAACGTGGCCGGCATGCCTCTTGTCTTTAAGCAGAGCAAGATCAATCTGAACATCTCTCTGCGCAGTATTCTGAGCGGCATACCACAGCGCGCCTTTGACATCATGGGCAGTGGCGGTTTTCTGCTGAGCAACTATCAGCGTGACTTTCTGGAAAGCTTTTTGCCCGACGAAGATTTCGTCTTTTATGAAAGCAGGGCGGATCTGTTATCCAAAATCGACTACTATCTGACTCACGAAGCTGAGCGGATGGCTATCGCCGCTAACGGCCGCGCCAAGATCACAGCTTCCCATACTTATCGGCATCGTGTAAGGGAGATGCTTGATTCTGTCAATCTCTGACAGAAACCCTTTCCCGGCGCCTCATAGGGCATTTGTACCTGACCGGCTCTCTTGCCCGATATATACTCCCTGTGATATCATAGCAGAAGCAGCTATACCATTAAACTAAAGGAGACTCTCATGATTCCAATTTCAGTCTGCATCATATCCAAAAACGAAGAAAAGAATATCGACAAGTGTCTTGCTCCGCTGATGCCGTACGGCTTCGAAATCATCTTTGTAGACACCGGCTCTACCGACCGGACCAAGGAACTTGCTGCAAAATATACGGATAAAATATATGATTTTGAATGGGTTAACGATTTCAGCGCTGCAAGGAACTTTTCTTTAAAAAAAGCTTCCCATAACTATGTACTTGTTCTGGACTGCGATGAATTCCTGACGGAACTTGACATAGAGGGCGTATACAGCGCGATCGAAGAACATCCCCGCGGCGTCGGTCTTTTGTACCGCAAAAGTTACTATGAAACCGACGGCATGCCCACCTGCTATCCTGACCGCGTAGAACGTCTGTTTCACAAGCGGTATTATCAATATCGATTTACGATACATGAACAGGTGGCAGACATCAATACCGGAAGCACTTATTATGACCGATACGACATCCCCCTGGTTGTGGACCATGTGGGCTACTGCGGCGGTGAAGCCGCCATGCGTGAAAAAGCCGAGCGCAACAACGCTCTGCTCCTGAAAGAAATCGAGAAACACCCGAATGATCCCTATTTCTATTTCCAGGTAGGACAGTCTTTCAACAGCATCAGTGACTATGAGAATGCCTATATATATTATAAGCAGGCATTTGCTCTGCCCCTCAATGCAGAAGAGTTATGGGTTCAGGTCATGGCTACGGCATTTATCAATTCCATGACCCAGACCGGCCGCGCACAGGAGGCGCTTGAAATCTTTGAACCAATTTACGATCATTTCGCCAAAGATGCCAACTTCTTCTGCAGTATGGGCGTCATCTATTTGAATACAAACCAGCCCCTGAAAGCAATGATGGAATTTGTCAAGGCAGTTCAATGCCCCGTAGCTTCCGAGGAGGGCGCCAACACTTACATTCCCTATTACAATATGGGAATCGTCAACGAAATGTTGAATAACTTACCATCCGCCGTCACTTTCTACAAGAAAGCCGGCGATTATCCCCTGGCCAGACAACGCCTCATGGAGCTTGGCGTTACAGACGACGCACAATAAACAAGGGAACCGGAAAGGATAAGATATGCACCCAATATCTGTATGTATCATTGCCAAAAACGAGGAAAAACGAATTGAAAAATGTCTTTCCTCCATCAAACCATATGGCTTCGAAATTGTCGTGGTAGACACCGGATCCACTGATCGAACTAAGGAAATCGCCGGAAAATACGCTGATAAAGTGCTTGATTTTACCTGGTGTGACGATTTTAGCGCCGCGAGGAACTTTTCCCTCAGAGAGGCGTCCAACAATTGGATCTTCATGCTGGACTGCGACGAATACATCAAATCCATAGATGTGGATGAATTAAACTATTTCCGAAAACACCTCTCCGGCAGTGTGGGATCTGTCAGCCGTGAGAATCTGGTGACAGAAAATGGTGTACTGACTTTAAACAACATTGACTATACGGAACGTTTCTATGACAAGAGACTCTACCGATACAGCGGTATGATCCACGAACAGCTCACCCCCGCCCACGGCAGGGAGATGCCCGTTTATCTGCTTAAGACTACTATTCTGCATACCGGATACGACATGAGCGAATCAGACCGTATCGCAAAGTATCATCGTAATTATACGCTCCTGCTCAAGCAGTTGGAACAGGAACCGGATAATCCCTATCTCTATTACCAATTAGGCAAGACAAGCGAAATTGTCAAAGATTATGCGAAAGCATGCGATTATTATGATAAGGGCCTTTCCTTTGATCTGGATCCTGAACTTGCCTATGTGCAGGCCATGGTTGTCTCTTACGGCAACGCCCTGCTGCTCTCGGATCAGGCCGCTGCAGCTCTTGGATTTGAGGGGATTTATGACGAATTTTCTGTTTCCGCTGATTTTGTTTATCTGATGGGAAATATCTACAAGCAGAATGCAATGTATGAACAGGCCATGGGAGAATATCAGAAAGCAATGGGGATGCCGTTGTGCCGCCAGAATGGTGCCAACAGCTATCTTCCACTTTTCCAGACCGGAGAAATCTGCCGGCTGCTGGGCGACATGGATACAGCCTGTGCATGCTACAGCAGGTGCGGTGACTATGCTCCGGCCCGGGACCGTCTGCTCACGATACAAAACGGAGGTGATAAACATTGATTCCCATATCAGTCTGCATTATTACCAAAAATGAATGTGACAAGCTCGAAAAGTGTCTGCAGGCCCTGCAGCCCTATTCTTTTGAAATTGTTGTAGTCGATACTGGTTCCATCGATGCCTCCAAGGAGATCGCCCGCAAATATACGAACAAACTCTATGATTTTGAGTGGGTTGACGATTTTAGCGCTGCCAGAAATTATTCCATCAGCCGCGCCTCCCACAATATGATCCTGTGCCTGGACACCGATGAATATATCGTTGATCTTGATATGGAGCAGTTACAGTCCCTGATTGAGGAAAATCCAAAAAGCGTAGGTTTGATCAAACGTCTTGATTATTTTGAGGTAAACGGTGAAAAACGCTGCCAGATCAGCAGAATCGAAAGAATATTCAATCGCAGATATTATCACTATGAGGGAACAGTTCATGAAGTCATTTCCCCGCTTGGCAAAAATCCTTATATTTCTTATGAAGCGCCCGTCACGGCAGACCATGACGGTTATGTAGGTTCCAAACAAAAGTTAGAGGAAAAGGCGCTTCGTGACTTAAACCTCTTACTCAAAGAAATTGAAAAAGATCCGGATAATCCCTATCACTATTTCCAGATTGCACAGTCTTACATGTTGATGCGGGATGAAGAGCATGCCTGCGATTATTTTAAGCTTGCGATGGAAAAGAACCCGAATCCGGCGGATGAGTACACTCGTATTCTGATCTGTAACTATGGTAATATTCTCGCAGAGTCTAACAGAGCTGATGAGGCGCTGCCTCTTTTGAATTACTATGAGCACTATGACGACAACGCCGATTATCTTTGTATGGCAGGTTTGATCTGGCTGTATCTTGGGCAGTCCCTTAAGGCGCTTCCGGAATTTGTCAAGGCTTTGACCGCCCCGAAACGTGATTCCCTGAATCCGGTCCTGCCCTCCTATTATATTGGCTTTATCTATGAGCTTTTTGGAAAAAAGGATATTGCTCTTACCCACTATCAAAAATGTGGTGACTTTGTTCCGGCATTGGAGCGTATTGCTGCACTTACCTCGTAAGATATCTCTTTTCCGGTCTTTTACCTCTCCGGTATAATTATCTGCCTTCATCATCTGCACTGATATCCAATGTTAGCATATTTCCATGATTGTACAGCAAAAAAAGACCACCCTTTCGGGTGGTCTTGATAGTACATAATCTGTTTTCCTAACCTTAAATGGATTAGCCAAGTAAGGACAGTGCCAACTGATTTGCCTGGTTTGCCTGAGACAACATGGATGTACCAGCCTGCTGTAAGATGTTGTTGTTAGAGTATCTAACCATCTCTGTAGCGATATCTGTATCACGGATAGCTGCCTCTGCGGACTGCGTATTCTCAACGATGTTATCCAAGTTCTTGATTGTATGCTCTAATCTGTTCTGGATTGCACCAAGATCAGATCTCTGCTGAGATACTAAGGAAAGAGCTGCCTTAACGAATGCGTTCAGGGAGTTGAAATCCTGTACCGTAGCAACAGACTTAGCATCACCTGCATCAAGTTTCATGAATGTGTTCAGAACCTTGTTAGCAATTGCAGAAGTCATTGTCTGGCTTGAGTAGTTGTTGCCTTTCAATGTAGAGAATGTTGTTGTCGTAGCTGTCTTATCGATGGAACCGATCATGACATTAGACTTAGACTGAGCTAACTGTGTCTTTGTGTAAGTTGTCTTTGTGTAGCTTACGTTCTCAGTCTTAACCAAGTTGTTGTAAGTAACCTTGGTGTACAGCTTGCTGTCGATGTTGTGAGCAAGACCTGCCATACTCATGTTAGCGATGCTGATATCGATGTGCTGACCAGCCTCTGCACCAACCTGAAGACCTTTCATGAAAGAACCATCTAACAGGTTCATCTCGTTGAAAGTAGTTGTACTCTGAACACGGTCAACTTCGCTCATCAGCTGTCTGATCTCAGACTGGATAGCGGAACGGTCTGTTGTAGTAAGAGTACCATTCTCACCCTTAACTGCCAGCTCGTTCATTCTCTGTAACATATCCTCAACTTCGTTAAGGGCACCTTCAGCTGTCTGTACACAAGAGATACCATCCTGTGCGTTAGCAGAAGCCTGTGTAAGACCTCTTACCTGACGTCTCATCTTCTCGGAAATGGAGAGACCTGCTGCATCATCTGCTGCACGGTTGATCTTGTAACCGGAAGATAATTTCTCTGTAGACTTAGCCTGTGCGCTCGTTGTAACGTTGAGCATTCTGTTAGAGTTCATCGCTGTAATGTTGTGTTGTACTACCATACCATATTCCTCCTTGAATATAATGCGGCTTCCATGCCGCTTATTTTTGTTTGCAATGATTCCTCCGGCTCGTACGCTGCCATCGGTCTCATTGCTGTTACGTAAGTAAATCTGCTTTACTTTACTTGTAATATATATCGGGTAATTCCCGATTTACTTTAGGGCTATTTTTAAAAAATTTCAAAAATTTTTAATGCCCGTAAGTACTACTGTTTATTATCATAAAAATGCGGTTTTACATAATTCAGGTTGTTCATGCTGTTGTAATAGTTCTTGGCAACTCTGTTCTTGGAAATACCCTCTCCCAGCGCCATACGCTTCTTTTTGAACTGATTTTCCGCCAACACCTTATTGCGCATATTGCCTGCATTCAAGGTAACGATCTTATCCGTAATCTGCTGAATCTGCTCCTGCATACGCAGAATCTCAGTGCGGTACTGGGCTTTATTCCGCATCAGTTCTTCCCTGACTCTGTCATAGACTGCCTCAAATCCCTGATCCAGCTTCTCCAGTTCTTCCACATACAGACCCATTCTATCGATTGACGCATCAAAAGCATCCGTATCTATATCATCCTGTTTCAGAATTTCTTCCTGAATGCCGCTCTGCTGAATCATCTGATCCAACAAATCATTTTTCTTTTTAAGACTTTGCAGCAATATCTGCGCGCCGCTTTGATTCATCACAATACCTCTCTATGCTTTGTAGCACTGTTTCATAACCTCTTTCCAAGTATCCCTCAGGCTCCTGAGATGTTCATTCACTTCTCTCAGAATATCCGCATCTTTCTGGATGTTCGCCTGGAAAAGCTGCCTTAAGACATAGACATAGATTCTGTCAAAGTCCTCAGCTACCGGATACTTCCGGTCGAGCGTGTTGCGAAACTCCTCGATAATACGCTGTGTCTTCTGGATATTCGTATGTGCTTTCTCCATGTCTTTTTGCTCGATCGCCATAATGGCGATATTGCAGAATTTGATTGCACCCTCATACAGCATCAAGGTCACTTCCGCCGGTGTGGCGGTAAGAATTTTGTTCTTCTGGTACTGTTCATATGGATTGTGTGCTGGCATAAGTTAGTTCCTCCCTGAATCATACTTACACTCTTATGATTTTATTTAGTTAACCGCCAAACATGCCGGAAATTGCACCATTCTTGGACTGCAGCTTGGCAAGTGCTGTCTCCATTGCGGAGAATTTGCTGTACCACTTATCGATCAACTCGTTCAGCTTCTTTTCTTCCCTGGCAATCTTATCCGCATATGCGTCATATTCTTTCTTCATCGTCTTGTCATTGTATACGGTAAATGCACTGCTCGTATCTTTGACACTCTTCATCTTGTCAGCCAGTTCATCGTACAGATTCTGGGACATAGAAGAGAAGAAATTCATGACAGTCTCCGGATCAGATGCGATCATCTGGCGCAGCGTATCTGCATTGTTCGCTGAATCAGGATCATCTTTGTCACCGTCGATATGATATGCGCTCTTCTCATTTTCCTTTGCCTTGAAATAGTCCATCGTGTTGATGCCAAAATCAGACAGATACATCTGCTTGCCATTGACCATGGCTCCCTTGAGAAGCACATTCTTCATGCCGTTGCTTACGGAATACAGCGTGGAATCCTTACGGAAGAGGGAATCCTTAATCTTTTTCTCCCACTCCTCAATCTCTGAATCCGCCAGCTCTTTCTTTTCTTCAGAAAGAAGCGGTTCATATCCGCTGGCAGCATCTGCATTATACAATGAGCTCATCTCATTGATGAGTTTATTGTACTCCGTAAAGAAGTTCTTGATCATACCATAGATACCATCCGTATCCGTGGTTGTAGTCATCGTCACTTCTTTCTCTCCGGTCTCCTCTAACGCCGTGATCGTTACGCCGTTGATGGTGAGGGAATTATTATCTGAGTTATAACGCACACCGTCTACAAATAACACTGCATCCTGTGCGTCAATCTTGGTTGCACCTGCACGGTCAGCATATTTCTGCGCCTCGTTGGCTGCGTCGATCTTCTTCTGGAAATCCGCATGTACAACATCCTTGAGTTTATCTGTTCCTGTCGCCTTCTTGGTGTCGGGATCATAAGTAAAGTACTCATTATTACTATTAATCTGCTCGATGTTCTTCTCTTTAAGCTCTGTGTTATGAGCGGACGCCTTATCGTTCTCATCCATGGTCTTGAAAGATTCATAACGATCCATCGCCTCGTCATAAGATTTCTTCGCGGCTTCCACATCTTTCTCTGCCTGCTCAATCTCAGCCTCAGACGCACCCTCTTCGCGCTTCTTCTCTAATTCTTCCTGCGCTTTCTCATAAGCTTCTTTCAGACCGCCTTTGCGCTCCATGATCGGATTGCCGTCGTCATCAGTCTCTCCGGTAGGCTGCTCCTTGCCATAAATCTTGTCATAGAGAGAGGTCATCGTCTCCAAAGCATCATAGCCGGGCTTGCCTTTCAGTTCATCTAACAGCTTAGCATTCTCTTCCACCAGCTTCTGATTGATCTCATCAATATACTTATTCTCAGCTTCCAGCTCATCATTCTGTTTCTTATAAGCCTCTGCACGCTCCGCCATCTCAGCTGCAACGATCTTGTCATATGCTTCAACGCCCGGTGCATAGTCTTTCCACGCTTCATACTCGCTGTTGCTCAGACCCTCTTTGGACAATAAACCAAAGCTTGCCAAAGCTTCCAGACCATTCACATCATTGGCAACCAGACTGAAATCAGCAAGAGCGCCTGTAGACTTGGACTGGATAAATATTCTCTGATTATCCTGATCATAATTGGCAACAAGTCCCGTACTGGAAATCTGTTTTACAATATCGTTGATCGTCGTATTCTCATTGATCTCAAAGTCTACTCTTCCGCCGTTGGCACCTACTACGCTATAGCTTGCCGTACCCGAGAAATTCTTATTCAGCGTCTTAAGCGTTGCATCGCCTGTGAAGCAGGTACCCTCTTTAGTCTCTAAATTTGCACCTGTCAGATAAGCCGCTTTGGCAAGCTTATCAACCTTGATCGAATGCACGCCGTTAGCCGCATTATCACCAGCGACTACCTGGATCGCACTGGGATTGGACACTTTTGTACTCTTCTTCATATAAGAAGCCTGAAAACGCATATTATCTAACACGTTCGTATAGAAGCTGTATATCTTACTGTTCAATGACTTCCACGCGTCCTGTTTCCAACTCAGTTTCGTCTGCTCCTTAACGAGCTTATTCTTCTTAACACTCTGTGCCGAAGCAATTTCGTTGATGATACTCTCCGTATCCAAACCGGAATACATACCTGTAATCCTTATTGCCATTTTCCTTACCTCCTAAAATGATGTCTAACGTCTCTCGTCCACAAGGATACCTGCCATCTCCCAGATTCTGGCAATCATGTCTAATGTCTTCTCCGGAGGGAATTCTTTGATGACTTCCTTCGTATCCTTATCCAATATCTTGATCATGATTCTGTTGGTTTCTTCGTGAACACCAAATACGGCTTCCTCATTGCTGTTATTGATCTTCTTGTTCATCTCAGCAATCATTTTCTTCAGATGTTCGGGAGTCGCCTGTTTGTTCGCGGCGGTCTGCTTGTTTGCTGCCGTCTGTTGTTGCTGTTGGCTTCCGTTGCCCTCACTGCTGCCCTGCTCTTCCTCGGCCTGCACCTTGGTCACGGCTGCTGTCGTTTCGTCAACATTAACTGTCTGTCCATCTTCAGGAACTTCCGTGTTCACTGGTGTTACTGTCTGCGGCTTCGCTGCCGTCTGTGCCTGATAAGTCATAGCACTGCTTAATGGTTCAATTGCCATTGCCGATCACCTCCGTGTGATATTATGAATTTATAGAATCGTCTTGTGATAACGTCCTGCTTAATAATAGATAAATGGACGTAATCTCTTATTACTTATATCGGAAAATATGTAAAAATATTTAGTACGATAAAAAATTTTCTTTGCGCTATTGGCACCTCCTGCAATTTACGATACACTTAGGATAATGCCTGAACCATATTCATTATAATATGATTGTGCCTGTCAGGCAAGAAATTGATGTGAAATACTGCTTTATTGATATGAATACGGCTTTTTTATATAACACTGCCTGCCCCGATACAATCTGCACACGGAGGTCATAATGGAAATTTTGTTCTACAGATACAACAGCATATGCGAACCTGACATTCTGGATGTCTTCAGAGCCTACGGTATCACCGTGCATACAGAAGAGATGGAAATGACAGACAAGTCGGTTACCCCAAAACAATGCGCCGCCAAAGTCACTGAATGGATCTTATCGCACCCTTTGGCATTTGTGTTCAGCATTAATTTTTTTCCGGCCGTTTCCTATACGTGCAATCATTTCAAAATACCCTACGTCTGTTGGAGCGTGGATTCTCCCGTACCGGAACTGTTTTCCAACGCACTGAAAAATGAATGGAACCGCATTTTTTTGTTCGACAAGGCTCAGTACGATTTCTTCTCTCCCATGAATCCGGGGCAGATCTACTACCTTCCTCTCGCCACAAATACGAAACGTTGGGAAGACGTTATCCTGAATATGACGGAAGACGACCACGTTTCCTACGGCGCAGACGTGAGTTTCGTAGGTTCTCTCTACAGCGAAAAATGTAAATATGATACGATTCTTCCTGTTATATCCGATTACACAAAAGGATATGTGGATGGTCTGCTGGAGGCCCAGATGCGCGTATATGGCTGTAATTTCATCTATGATCAGCTAAACGACCGGGTCATCCATGAGATTGCCGCCGCAGACCCGGATTTTTACCGGGGCAGCGACACCTATATGGATACTGACCGTTATCTGACTGCGCATCAGTATGTCGGCATGAAACTCGCCTCCACGGAGCGCATCCGAACGCTGAACCGCCTGTCCGGGCATTTTAACGTAGCGCTCTACACCCGCAGCGACACTTCCTGCCTGTCCAATGTGGAATGCCGCGGCGGCGTCAACACCTTGAGCGAGATGCCCAAGGTATTCCATGCAAGCAAGATCAACCTGAACATTACCATGCGCGCCATTGAAACCGGACTTTCCCTGCGCATCTGGGATATCCTGGGCTGCGGCGGCTTCCTGCTGACCAACTACCAACCGGAAATTCCCGAATATTTTGATATCGGAAAAGATTTGGAAACTTATGAATCCATGGAAGAACTGGAGCAGAAGATACAATATTATCTGACCCACGAAGAAGAGCGGATCGAAATCGCTATCAATGGTTATGAAAAGACGGCCGTCCATCATACATGGGAACGCCGGATTGCTGAGATGATCCGGATCCTGAGTGACCGGACACCATAGCCGTCTGGGCAAATGATCAAAGCGGGCTCTATCCGTCAGGATATGCCCGCTTTTTTATAGAAAATCTAACCCATCAAATCTTTCAGTGCTGCCATGCCATCCACATTAACGGATTCCTGATTGGCATCCTGAATCTGCACATACACTTCTTTACGGTAAATAGGCACTTCCCTCGGCGCGCTGATGCCCAGCTTTACCTGCTCGCCTTTAATCTCAAGCACGGTGATCTCCACATTATTGTTGACCACAAGCGCCTCATTCTTTTTCCTGGATAAAGCTAACATCTACTCACCCGCTTTCTTCTGATTTAAAATATCATAAATAGGGAACTTCACCGGATATTCATCACCCTCTACAATAATCTGCAGGGCCTTTCGCTCCGTCACATTGATGATCATGGGGCCTTTGAGATTAACGCTCATCTTAGTAATCTCCTTAGGTACCGTCACAGTGACGAGTACGAGCAGCTCTTCCGGCTGTGTATCACCCAGAATATTGAAAAGCTCATCGTCCGCCTCAGGATTATAGTCAGGACATACGATCAGAGGATCGATCACCGGCATGGCAAATGCTGGTTCCTGAAGAGACTGCAGCCAGTGGATGGAACCCGTCCCCTTTTCCTCATCATGAATGAGGGTGAAATCCGTCAGATCGGGAAACCCAATAATGCCGTTCGGAAAATGTATGATCTTTTCGTCATCTATCGTGATCTCTCCAAATATTTTTGTCTTAATCTGCATATCTTATACCGCCTTTCTTATCACCACGCCGTCCCTATGCGGCTCACCGCAACTGCGGCGGCATAAGGATTAGATATAGTTCATCAGATTGGTCTGCATGATCTTACTGGTCGCCATGAGAGCCGCCTGATAAGTCAGCTCGGAACTGGACAGTTCAACCGCTACCTGCGTAACATCAATACCCTCGTTGTCCGTCTGCAAATCCTTAAAGGTTGCTTTCTGGTTCATGAGACGGGTAGAGATCAGATCCAGCCTGCTCCCTCTCGCCGCATTGTTTGTGATGGCTATGTTGTTATCGTTCTGATACTTCTGATATTTTGTAATCTGATTCTCAAATTTGGTATGAATGTTCTCACGAATCAGGCTGTCTGCTTTCTTGGCTGCTTCCAGTTTCTTGTTCCAGTTCTTATACTCGTCGCTGTCTACCGGAAGTTCTCCCATCTTCTTTTCGATATCGCTGATTTTTGTCTCAATACCCCGAAGCTGATCCAGACAATGCTGGAAATCATCCATATCTCTTCTGACATCATGGGTAAACACTTCCGTTGCAAGTGTATTTACCTGAATCTGCTGATTAAATCCTACATCATAATAGATATCCTGATCCTTTGTTGTCTCATTATAAATAACTGTCTTTGACTTGCCGTCACCGATATCTTTTGTCTCTTTACACATAAAATAGTGTGCCGGGTTGATATCGCCCTCAAGCCAGCTGGACTTATCATAAGAGATCTGGAATGTGTCTCCCTCTGCAAAATTAGCGTCGTAATAGTCTTTGCTGAATACAACCTCGCCCGTAGTAGGAATAAATACCATACCCTTTTCCGTGCCGTTTGCAATGGCCTGATATGCTTTCTCCGCCTCGTCATACTGCGCCGGAACTGCCGTAAGCGGAACCGGTTGGTTCGCCATATCCAGAACCGGATTGCCCGCCTGATCCAAAAGATTTCCTGCCGCATCCGTAACGGGCTGTCCATTAGCATACTCATACTGCCCGGTACCGGCATTCATGGTCAGCGGATTACCATCTGCATCCTGCAGCTCGCCGTTCACATTCTTCACCGGCAGCGGATTGCTGTTCTTATCCATAAAGACAGTCGACATCTTACCATTGCTTGTGATCGACAGAGAACCGCCGTCCAGACTATCATATGACAGGCGCAGACGGTACAGTGTCGAATTGGTGATGCTCTGTTCATAGCTGGTCTTATCCGGGAGCATACCGTCGCCGCCAATATCAGTATCCAGTACATTAAAATCCGTATATTCGATCGTACTGATATCTGCAAATCCTTTACTCTCATGAATCTCATAAGAAACAGGATGTTTGCCCATTTCCTTGATATCTTCCGCCGTAAAAGTAATCGGCAGATCGGTTCTGTAACCGGAAAATACATAACGTCCTGCATAATCCACATTACCGCTGGCATAGAACTCCTGCGTCAAAGATTTCATCTGCGTCATAACGATCTCCAGATCATCCGCCGTAAGATATTTATTCGCCGAACCAGTCGCTTCTTCATATAAGTGATTCAGCACTTCATCGATCGTAGTAAGTGCGTCGGCTGTCACTGATATCCACTGATCCGCGTCTTTTGCATTCTTATCATAATATTGTGACACAGTTGTCACATTGGTTCTCAGTCTCAATGCTCTGATCGCTACAACCGGATCGTCAGAGGGTCTTGCAATCTTGCTCTGGTTGGTCATCTGGTTCGTCAGTTTATCTTCCAGAATCTTATTCTGGTTGATGTTGTACAGCGAATTGTTTCGCATGATCTTATTCGTCATTCTCATGGCTTATCATCCTCTTTCTATCTACTGGTCCATGCATATCGCAAATCCGTCTGCAATGCTGCACCTTGATCCTTATATCCGCCGGCCAGCTCCGCGGCCGGAAAATCTATGACTCTCCGATCCTTATACACCTGTCTGCAGGATCAGTCTGTCATATACTTCCGTCAGCACCGAAATCATCTTAGATGCCAGTGTATAAGAATTCTGGTATTTTACCAGGCTGACTGCCTCTTCATCCTCATCAACACCGGATATGGAAGTTCTCTGGTTGTCAATGTTACTCTCAAGACTAAGATACGTGGAGTAGAATGTTCTCGCATTACTCGAATTCAACATGGAATCCGACAATACGCACTCCAGGAAACCGCCTGCGTTTCTTCCACGGAAACTGAACTGGTTCTTGTCGCTCAACATGGAAATTACTTTGCGCACCTGCTCACACTGCTCGACTCCATCTACCTCGTCACCGGGTACGGGTTCTCCCTCCGGCTTGCTGGCTCTTGTACCCAACAGAGAAGCATCTTTCATCAATTCGTCCGCGATCGTCACATTCCCTGCCGTCATATAATAATATCCTTTACCGTTGCGGTATACTTCATCATTCAGCTCGGCTTCGCTGTACTCTTTGCCTGATGCAATATTCACTCCGGTAAACAGGATACCTGCATCCTGATCATCATCCGTAACACCTTCTGTAAAGATATCATTGACTTTCTTTGCAAAATCACGGATCCACTCATTCATCTGTTCCATATAATAAGGAACACCCTGATAGCCTGTGCCATTACCGATGGTAGCGGACTGATTCGTTTTCGCTGCGGTAATGCTCTCGTCACTGGCCCTGTTATCGATCGTAAATGTGTAAACGCCGTCGCCCTCATATCTCCAGTCGGTATAATAGTACAGCTGATCGCCTATATTGATCACACCGCCCGTATCCGACAGATTACACTTATTCATGTTGTTCAGATAAGCCGCATCCGTCTTGATCGTAACATTACTCGTAGCGCCGCCGTATACGATCTTGGTAGCCGTCCCATTGAAATACTCGCCGTTATTGCCGTCGCGCATCTGAATCAAGCCTTTCAGCTCGCCGCCCATAGACGCGTTGTACAGACCAAAATCCGCACCATTCGTCCAGTGAATATCATAAAGACCATCCACGTCCGTTTGATTTACTTTCTCGCCCGCTGTACGAGCCACGCACACCAACTGATTATATTCGTTCTGATCAACCAGCGTCTGGCCTCCGGCAATCCTGACAATATATCTGTTAGCGCCGGTAGCATTACCAAACTGATCGTAAATCGGAGATTCTTCCGTCTTAACATCCACAATGGCAGACAATTCATCCACCAGAGCGTCTCTCTTATCTCTCAGCTCATTGGCTATCGGTCCGGTCATCTCGATGGCATTGATCTGTTTATTGACCGTGGCAATATCCTGTGCGATGGAGTTGATATGATCCACGCGGATCTTAATCTCATCGTTGACATCCGCCTGCAGATTCTGCAGATCACCATACAGATTATTGAAATAATCCGTCAAACTCTTAGCCTGCGAAATAAAAGCTCTCTTATAAGATTCGCTGCTGCCGTTCTTTGTAATCTCCTGCAGCGCCGCTTCAAACTTATTAAAGATAGATACGAAACCGGTCTGATTGTCGTCTTCGAGATACTCCTCGATCATCTTGCAGTAATATGCTTTCGTATCAAACTCGCCAAGCTTTGTCTCGTTATCACGGAATTTGTTATCATAAAACTGATCGCGGATACGCTCGATCGCCAATGTATCGACACCTGCTCCCGCACAGCCGTATGTAGCAAATACACGCAGCGGACTCATGGCTTCCTGCTTTACTTCCTGTCTGCTGTATCCCAGCGTATTCGTATTACTGATATTATTTGCCGTCGTGTTGAGGGCCGCATTAGAAGCCCTGAGTCCCGACGATGCAATTTCCAAACCAAAAAATGTAGATGGCATAAGCTCACTCCTCTATCTTATCGACCAAGTGTTGTCAAAATATGCTCCAACATCTCACTGATCACATTAATATACCGGCTGGATGCATTATAAGCATTCTGAAATTTGATCATATGCGTCAATTCCTCATCGGAGGAAACACCCACAACCTGTTCTCTCGCATTAGCGAGCGCATCCGTCGCCTGCGTCTGGGTCAGCTGAACCCCTCTGAACACCTTGCCGCCGTTGGCCACCTGTCCAACCAGACTCCTGTAGTAATCATTAAAACTCAGCGGTGTCTGTACATTCGGATTCAAGGTGTAGATCTTCTCATCAAACGCCTCTTTCAGCTTCTCCATGGCCGGATTGTCTTCAGAATGATCATCCAAACGGAATTTCAAGAGCGCCGGATTCTGACGGAGTTCCTGATTCACTGTTATATTTGAAACCGTCCATTCTCCCGTCTCAACCACTTTTGTAAAAAGCTGATAAGGCTGCCCATTCTCATCTCTCAGATAATCTGATTCGCCCGCGGGGCCGACACGCTCCGCTTCCTCTGCCAGAATCTCATTGACCTTGGTTGCCACGGCATTGATCAACTGATCAAATTCTGCCTGTATGTTCATAACAACGGACTGTGATACATGATTATTGTACCAGCCGTCTACTTTCTGACTCGGATCCGGATTGTTCGGATCATATTTAACATCCGGCGGATAATCTTGCAGCTCCTTGTATGTGGCTCTGTGATCGCCTCTGGCAAGCAGCATACCCTTGAGAGTTCCGATATCTGTATTCAGATCGGAAGAGATCTTCCTTGTAAGATCAAAAACCTCCGCTCCCTCGATTGCTTCCTGTGTCACGACCAGATTGCCATCCGCATCATAATCGCAATCGGCAAGCATCTTCCAGTAAGGTGTATAGAAACCTGTCTTGGGATCCGTAAAAAGCTGCATGTTATTGACCATACCGCCCTTGACGAGATCAACGCCCTCAAATCTTACAGTCACATATCCCGTGATATCTTCATCGTAAGAAATGCTTCCAAGCTTCGCCAGTTTATCCAGAAGAAGATCTCTGCGGTCACGCAGATCGTTGGCATGCTCCACACCTGCCTCGATCGCTACGATTCTCTCATTGAGTTCCTCGATCTCCTGGGCATAACTGTTGATGTTAGTTACTTCCTTGACAATTGACTTGTTCAGATTATCCTGATACTGGCACAGACTGTTATATACCGCGGAAGCTCTTGTCACAAATTCAAAGGCTCTTGTCACAAACAGATTCTGATTCACCGAACTTGTAGGATCTTTGCTCAGCTCCTGTATTGACACCCAGAAATTAGACAATGACTCTGAAAATTCATGTCCCTCGATCGAACCGCCTGCTTCGCCCTCGCCCAATATATATTCTATTTCTTCCATCGCGCTCGTTGAGACATCGTAGAAACCACTTCGTCCCGACTCACGGCGATAGTTTTTGTCTAAAAATACATCTCTTTCATGCCTTGTAAGGGAATATTCGACACCGAGACCCAACTGTTTCCAGTTCGGAGTGCCTTTAGAAACCGTGACATACCTTCTCGCAGTCTGTGAAACCTGCTGTCTGGTATATCCTATGGTATCCATATTTGACATGTTATGCGCAGTTGTATTCAACGCATTATTCGAAACCTGTAAACCTGATACGCCTGTATAAAAACTTCCCATTAATGACATAACTTTACCGTCCTCAACAATTATTGTTTCGCATCAAAGGCCTTATGGCTGGAGCCGATCATATCGCCGGTACTATAAGCGCCTTTGTTGTAGTTGGCAGTTTCCGGAGCCTTATTCATCGCCTGCAGAACATTCATATTAAACTGTACGAGTTCCAGCGCTTCCTGAATCAATTCACGGTTCTGTTCATTGGTTCTCTTCACGCTGCGTACATTCTCCTGAAGCTTGTCAAATACTGCCGCCAGTTTCTCCTGCTCTTCCGGCCTCGCCGCCAACATCTTGATCAAATCCACTATCTTTAAATTGTTAACATCCTTGTTAAGCACATTTGCAATATCATTAATAGCCTCAACCCTCTGATTGTCCAGATTGTTGATCCTGCTTACTATGATCTGCTCCTCATCCGTGATTCTTGCTAATTTTTCCAAGTCCTCAGACACAATGACCGGAGTCTTTTCCATGGACAGATTCAAGAGTTTCTCATACTCATAACTCTCTTGCTCCAAAACGTCAATCAAGACTTCCATTAAACTTGCCACGCCGTTAACTCTCCTTCACTGTGTCTACAGACTCTCCATCTCTTCGTACTTCTTCATCAACTTCTCTGCAAAGCTCTCTCCGCTCACCTGATAGGTTCCGTTCGCAATACCTGCTTTGAGAGGAGCTGTCAGTTCTTCTCTGATATCACCTGATGCCGCCACAGCATTCTTAGCAGCCTGAATATCCTTGCCGATACTGGAAATCTGTATCTGATCGGAAGCAGAAGATACCGCCTTGCCCTGCACTCTTGCGGGCTTCTTCGCGTTATATAACTGCTGCACCTGTGTATATGATTCTATACGCATAGGATACTCCTCCTTTCATAACAATTACATCTTTACACTATTTGTATCGGATATTTCACCAAAGACTTTAGAGGTGAAATGATTTTTAATAAGATTGTTCCCATAAAATTTCCAACTCATTTTTTCTCACGCCCGTTTTTGATAAAATCGATCAGTTCCTCCACATCCTCAAACTCATCATAATCTCCACAGAATCCCTCTCTGTGGTAGACTATTCCATTCTTCTCGTTTCTTTCCAGACAGTCAAGTAAAGTTTCAATCCCGTACCGTTTGGCAAACATCGTAAACGCATAGGGTTTTCTTTTGGATAAAAATCCTCTTCTGCAGTCCTGTTCACAGAGAAAACAGTGTGACAGCCCCCTGGCGAGAGAACAGTTCCGATTCTCACACCATTCCTTATCCGGACACTCGCCGGCGCTGCAGCCTTTGCAATTATCATTTGTTGAACACAGGCAGCAAGCCAGTCCACATCTCGCAATTCCAAGTTCTCTTTTCATAATCATCCCTCTTTCATTCCAAAACGGATCAAGCATTCTTCCTATAGCGTCTCACGGTCCAGAATCTGATAATTCAGATAAATGGATTTGGGCGAATACTGCTCGTTCTCAATCTGCTGCAGAAGTTCCGAGACAGCCGTGACCGCCACACCCTCTAAATTAGTAGATACCGTGGAGAGCTTGGGCGTGATGTATTTGAGCATATCGATATTGTCAAACCCCATGAGACCGAAGTCTTTCGGACAGGACATTCCTCTGTCCGCCGCCCACCGCATCACATTCAGCGCATAGCTGTCGCCGGAACAAAGAAACGCCGTTTTGCAGTCTTTTTTCGTCTCCACAAGACGCTGCACCTCCGGCAGATAATCTGCTTTCCCGATGATTCGCGAACGCAGTCCGGGGTATTTCCTGACACCGGCTTTAAACCCGTCAAGCCGCTGCTCATGCACATAAATATTCAGATCCTTATCGTGATCTAAAGGCGGACAGACAAACACGATATGGTCGTAGCCTTTAGAGGCGATCAGATCCACAGCCTCTGTGGCCGCCGCCATCTCATGTACCTGTACCGTCGTGATGGCATCCGACACATGGTTGCCGATACAGATAATGGGAATATGCAGCGACAGCAGAAATTCTTCGAATTCTCTGCCCTTGTTGAGCGGACTGATCAGAATGCCCTCCATCTGTCTGTCTGCCAGGCCCTGAATCAGTTTCTTCTCCCACTCCAGATTTTCATCACACACGACAATGTTTGTAAAATAACCCTTTTTGTCAGCTTCTTTATTGATGATATTGAGCGACTGCACGAAATACATATTTTCCACATTGATGGTGACAACGCCAAGAGACATTGTCCGCCCATGGTTTAAGCTTCTCGCCAAAAGATTGGGACGGTAATTATACTGCTTCGCGATCTCCATGATCTGTTTCTTCGTCTCTTTGCCCACACTTCCCTTGCCGTTGAGCGCACGCAGTACGGTCGTTCTGGATACGCCGCATTTCTCTGCGATCTGGTTTACGGTGATTGCCATCTGCCTGTCCTCCGCGAATCGAATTCCTCTTTGTGAATCTTTAGTAAAGTATAGCACAATCTGCGGCATGACCGCAATGAAGACCGCGCCATGCAATCCATACTCCATGCACAAGCGCGGTCCGACCGTTCTTTCAACTATCATTTACTTATTAACCATATCCTGCTCTATCTCCAGCCGCACCATATGGAAAGCCAGAGGTCCTGCCAGAATGGCACATTCTTTTTCTCCGGTCTTCACCCGGTCATACGCAGCAGGCACCACTGCCCCATGGTTTTCCTGATTCGTCATCTTCCGGTCCGGCGCCGTCAAAATCACGCTCTCTTTCACCGACTTCACCGCATATCCCTGAAGATCCACCGTTATCTGCTGTTCCTCCTCACTGCGGTTCACAAGGAATATGGCAATTTCTCCGGCTTCGTCGTTCCAAACTACCAGAGGATCAATGCAGGGCACCCTGGAAAATCCCTCGCAGGAATAGCAAGGTCCCTCCGACTGTGTATGTAAAACAATTCCTCTCGCATAGTTGGCAAAATAATAAAAAGGATAAAAAATGGTCTGAAGCCACATCTCTCCCGAGGGCTGCGTCATGATGCAGGCGCTGACATTGGTCAACAGTGACTGACATGCGATTTTGATCACATCGGCGTTACGCAGCATGACCATCTGCATTCCGGCAAACAAAAGAGCATCCTCCAGCGTGTAGATCTGTTCGCTGATAGCCGGCGCCGTCTGCCACATAACCTGCTTCAGTTCTTCGTTGACCGTATTGCCGGGACAAGACCAGACGCCCCACTCATCCACACTGAACTTCATCATCTTTGCGGAACGTTTCTTTGCTTTGACAACCTGTGCTGCGGCCCGGATCGTCCTGATATATTCCTCCATATCAAGGGTCTGGGCAAGGAAGGCTTTCGTCCCCTTCTCCTGTCCGCCGTAATACTGATGCAGGGCAAGGTAATCTACCACATCATAAGTCTGCTCCAGTACTTCCATATCCCAGGCCGGGTAAGTATCCATTGTAGACAAAGAGCTTCCGCAGGCAATCAATTCGATGGACGGATCGAGTATCTTCATGGCCTTGCCCGTTTCCGCCGCCAATCTGCCGTATTCTGCCGCACTCTTGTGTCCGGTCTGCCACGCACCGTCCATCTCATTCCCAAGACACCACATCTTGATTCCATAGGGCTTCTCAATCCCATTTGCCCGCCGCCAATCGCTATAGCAGGTTCCGCCCGGAAAGTTACAGTACTCCAGATACTGTACCGCCTCCTCGATACCCCGGGTTCCGAGATTCACCGTAAAGATCGGTTCCACGCCTGCTTTACGGCTCCAGCGCATGAACTCATCTGTACCAAAAGCATTTGTCTCTATGGATTTCCATGCCAGATCCACCTTGCGCGGTCTTTGCTCCCTGGGCCCAACCCCGTCTTCCCAATGATAGGACGATACGAAATTCCCGCCGGGATAACGGACACAGGATACTCCCATTTCTCTGGCAGTCCGTAGCACATCCTGCCTGAAACCTTCCTCATCCGCACAGTCATGTTCCGGCTCATAGATGCCCGTATAGATCACTCTTCCCATATGTTCCAGAAAAGATCCGTACAGGCGAGGGTCTATCTCCCCAATGCCATAATTTTTATCACAATAAATCTTCGTCTCTGCCATCTTATCTTATAACCATGCCTTTCTTACGCCATTCTTCCTGTCCAGGCAGTCTGCCGCACCGATTCCATCTAACATTTTTTTGTTCATCAGCCTTTCAAACCCGCACCGGCCATGCCCTCCACAAAATATTTCTGTCCAAACAGATACAGCAGGAACATGGGAATGAGGGAAATCAGCGCGCCCGCAAACGCCGCGCCATACTCGATCGTATTCTGTCCGATGAACAGCGCCAGTCCGTTAGCCAGCGTACGCATATTCGTGCTGCTTGCCACGATCATAGGCCAGAGCAGATCATTCCAGGAACCGTTCACACTTAAAATAATCAGCGTGATGACCGCAGGCTTTACCTGAGGAAGCATGATCCTGAAAAAAATTCCAAATTCTGACAATCCATCAATCCGCGCCGCCTCAGCCAACTCTTTAGGCAGCCCCGCAAACGCCGCCCGCATCATGAATATGGAGCCCGCAACGGCAACTCTCGGAATGATCAATCCATAGTAACTGTCATACATTCCCAGCTTAAAAACTACAAGGAAGAGCGGAACCATGATCACCTGAAAGGGTACCATCATAGTTGCCAAAGTGATCAGGAAGAATGCCGTTTTCCCTTTAAACTCATAAAAAGCGTAGGCATATCCCGCCAGACTGTTTACTATGACTGCAAAAAAAGTAGTCGCACCGGCATAGATCACCGAGTTGAGCATATAGCGCAGAATATTGATCCGTTTTTGTACATCCACGAAATTCTGCATTGTCAACGCATCCGGCACAAAAGTCGGCGGCCACGAAATAATCTCCTTTTCCGGCTTAAACGCACTGAACGCCATCCACACTACCGGCACAAGGACAAGCATCGCCAACATGACCAGAAATACAAATACCGGCGTATATGCTATCGTTTTCTTTACTCTGTTCATCCTTACCTCCATTTCCACAACCCCATCAGACTTCTTTGTTCATCCGCCTGTACATGAACACCGTGACTGTCATGATGATCACGAAAAGTATCACGGACATCGCAGAGGCATATCCCATACTGGCCTGTGCCGAAAATGCCTTGGCATAAATATAAGAAACTGTTGATTCCGTCGTATAATTCGGTCCGCCATTGGTGGTGATGTAGATGATATCAAAAATCTGCAGCGCACCCGCAAATCTGGTCATCAGGATATACCAGAATGTGGGGCGGATCGACGGTACCGTGATACTGAAAAACTGTCTGACCTTACCGGCACCGTCCATCTGCGCCGCCTCATAAAGCGATGCCGACACCTGTTGAATGGCAGTCACATATATGATGGCGGAGATTCCGAAACTCCGCCAGATCGATATGAAAGCCACCACAAAGATTGTCAATCCAGGTGTGTTGAGAAAATTAATCTTACCCAGCCCCATGGACTGCAGCACCGCCGTTATAAAGCCAATATTCGAGTGCAGGATCATTTTCCACATAATGCCGATCGCTGTGGCGGAGCAGATCACCGGCAAAAAGTATACCGCACGGAAAAATTTGTTGCGCATATTGTTTTTGGTCAAAAGCGCCGCCACCACGATCGCTCCAAACGCCTGAATCGGTACCTCCAGTGCCGTAAAAATAACCGTCACCTTAAGACTGTTTAAGAACCGGGCGTCCCGAAATGCCGCTATGTAGTTCTCAACTCCCGTAAACTCCGCCTTATTCAATGTGATCGGCACATTAAACAAACTCAGTCCGAATGCGATCAACAGCGGAATCACGCTGAACACCAGGAGCAGCAAAATAGAGGGCGCGATAAACAGATAGGCACATCTGGACGGTCTGTTCCAATATTTTCTGACGTTATGCATTCTCTTCACCCGAAAAAGTCCTTTCTTCTTCCATTTGGTTCCCGAAACAAAAGTTTAGTTGTATCCGCCCACGATCGCATCCGCCTGTGTCTGCGCATTCCCAAGCACCTCATTTGCCGGCGTATCGGAGAAAGCAACTGCATTGATCATCTCCGGAATCACTTCCGCTATGATCGCATTAACACCCGGGAAACTGGAATCCACAAGGAAATCCGTAGGCGCATCCGGATTGGCTGCCGACATAGCGCTCAGCTTCGCGCTCTCTTTGTAAGCATCTTTTTCCTGTACAGAATAAGTGTATGCCGGGAAGCCGTTTGCAACCGACCATTCCAATGCCGGGCTGCTGCCTGACGCATTTTCCGTATTCCACCATTCCATAAACCTGTAAGCCGCCTCTTTTTCCGCATCGCTCGCCTGTGTAGTGACAGAGAAACCAAGCACTTCCACGGAGTTCATGTCGCCTGCCGCACCCTGCGGGATCAGACCGATTCCGTAATTGACGCCTGCCGTGTCAAGACCTGCTGTCACCCATGGTCCGCCGACAGTCATACCCACCTGTCCTGCGCTCATCATGGAATCTGTATCTGCCTCCAACGGATTGTCGCCATTGTTGACCATATTCTTATACATATTCAGGAAATCGATATAGCCGGCATTGTCTGCAAAATTCGCTTTCCAGCTTCCGTTGTCATCCGTGACGGCAAGCCCGCCAAAGCGCTGCATGATATGGGCGATCTGATATCCATAATCATAGGAAATACCGGAACCGTAAACATTCTTGCTCTCATCAGAGATTTTGCCTGCAAACTCTTCCCATTCATCCCATGTAGCAGGGGGCGTCTCAGGATCCAGTCCTGCCGCTTCGAAAAGATCCTTGTTCCAGTACATATAATATCCGACGATCTGAAAAGGTACAAAATAGAGGGAATCTCCCTCGGAACAATAATCCAGATAAGATTGAATAAAATCATCTTTATTTAATTCTGTCTTATCAAAAACGTCGCTGATGTCCTGCATATAATCCCCGTAAGTAAAACGATATGCGCTGGAGGACAGGATCATGGTCGGACCCGTACCTGCCGCAAAAGCCGTGGACAACTGACTGTCAAAATCCGATGAAATATCCATGTCAACGGTGATCCCATAGCTGTTCTCTTCATTAAAGCGGTTGACCAACTCTACAAGCATGTCGCCGTCTGCTCCCGTAAAGCTGTTCCAGAACGTGATCGTCGTACCCGCCGACGTTTCTTCCGCACTGCCCGCATCTGCCTCAGGTGCTTCTCCAGCCGGGGCATCCTCTGCCGCAGGTGCACTGTCCGCATCCGCGCTGTTATTATTGCCGTTACCGCCGCAAGCGGTCAGAGAAGCCGTCATTGCCACAGCCAGTCCGAGCGCCGCTATTTTCTTCCATTTACACTGTTTTCTCATAACAAATCTCCTTTCCTGTTTGCCTGCATGTCCCACACATACTTGTGCTAAATGTACTTTCTTTGTTTTGTGTACTCGTGTACATTTATTGTGGTTAAAGCATAATCCCGTCGGCGAATATTGTCAAGCATTTATTGTAATATTGGTATATAGTACTTATATTTTAAAATTATTTTTGTATATTATTCACAATTTAAACTATTTATGTATGTGGTTACTCGAGTACAATTTCTTTTTCCATTCATAGTACAAAAGAATCGCTTTAAACAATAAAAAAAAGCAGACGATATCATCATCTGCCTTTAAAATATGAAAACCACTATGCGCTAACGCCCGCCGAGCGCTGTGATATCACAAGAATATCGTCAATCTTTACCCCGAACACAGCCGCCAGCACTACCATGTTATCCATGGCGGGCAGGGCCGTTCCGCGCTGCCACTTGTACAGCGCCTGTGGAGTAGAGAATCCAAAGATCTTCTGCAGATCTCTGACGGACAATCCTGCCTGTATCCTCAGACGCGCAATATTCTCTCCCGTCCTGATCAAGTCGATCGTAGGCACCTCAAACATTTTCTTTGCCTCCTGTTCCGGCGCCGGCCGGAACACTCTGGTCTAGTCGGACGCCTTAAAATTATAGATTGGTTTCATAACATCAATGACATCCACAGACTCTTTGATCACGTCTATAATGTCTTCCAGGGACTTATACGCCATCGGCGCCTCGTCCAGTGTTGCCTCGTTGACAGAAGTCGTATATACTCCTGCCATCATGCGGCGATAATCCTCCATGGACAGGCTTTCTTTCGCTTTCCGCCTCGACATCAGCCGTCCTGCCCCATGAGGCGCAGAGTAATTCCACTCCGGATTGCCTCTGCCTACCGCCAGTACGCTTCCATCTTTCATATTAATCGGAATCAGCACTTTTTCTCCTGTATGGGCCGCTATTGCGCCCTTTCTCAAAATCATTTCATCTGTATCGATATAATTATGAATGGTATGAAAAGCGTCAGTGCCGGACATTCCGGTCCGCTCCAAAATAATCCTGGCCATTCTCTCCCTGTTTCGTCTTGCAAACTGTTGGCAGATCTCCACGTCATGCAGGTAATCCTCCAGATAAGAGCCATATAAATAGCATAAATCCTCGGGTATCGTGGTTTCTCTTGCATTCCACGCGATCGCCTGCAACGCCGCCTGTATCTCCCCTCGCCTGCCTGCCTCTTTATATGTGCGGATGATCTCATCACGCTGCTGAAAATAAGTCTCTTTTCCTTTATTCAGGTCTATGGCAAGCTGCTGATAATTCTCCGCAACCTGTTTGCCCAGATTCCTGCTGCCAGAGTGAATGACCAGATACTTCCTGCCATCCTGCGCCTGATCCACCTCGATAAAATGGTTACCGCCGCCCAGCGTACCCAGGCTCCTCTCAAGCCGCTTTGTATCTTTAAGAGCTCGATAGCACCGCAGCTGCGTCAGATCAAACCGCTCCTGCCTGCCCTCCCACACATTTTTGCCTGAAGGAATATAATGAGCCGCCTCATCCAGTCTCTCAAAATCAATTTCTGTTCTGCCCAGGTTCACCGTATACATACCGCAGCCAATATCCACGCCGACTATATTGGGCACCGCCTTATCGGTCACTGTCATGGTAGTGCCGATCGTGCAGCCCTTGCCCGCATGGACATCCGGCATAATGCGGATCCGGCTTCCTGCCGTGAACTCATGATCGCACATCCTGCGGATCTGCTCTATCGCCTCATCCTCCACAACCCTGGCATAGCAGAGGGCTGTATTTACTTTTCCTTTAATCTCAAACATATTTCTTCCTCCCATCATCATGCAGCCTTACATCCTTTTATCTGCACAAAAAAACCGCTTATCCCATATAAGATAAGCGGTCGTAATCGAAAATGCAGTCTGTCTGTTCGTCCCGTACACTTAACACATGGACTCTCTTTCGACATGTTCCAATCGACTTCGGCTTATCTTACAAGAGTACACAAAACTAAGACTCCGTTTCAGAGCCAGCGTCTGTTCACAATAACTAAAATCACAATAAGGCACAAAGTTGACTGTTATGTTCATTGTCTTATCCTTTCCGGGCGAACCGCCACTTGTTTGTAATACACTATCTATATCGTACCATAACATAGATTTGTTAAGATGTCATTCTACTTGTAGTATACTTGATTGAGTGCAGCTACACTCAATCGCGAGATTCCCCGCCTGTAATAAAAGCGCCGAAAGAAACCTCAGGCTCCTCTAATGCTGAATAATGTTAGGGAGCGCTGCGTCGATATCCATATAATAATTCTTATAATTTTCGCCATCCATATAAACTTTGATCATCTGTCCATGCAAATAAGGCGCAGGGTCAAACATGAGGTTGCGGCTCCTGAATAAATGGACATTGCCATACGGATCCTGATACCTGCACACCACTACATGCGGATGCCTTAAATTGACACATACGTTATAGTTGATGGATATTTCTGACACTTCCGTCATAACATACTGTCCCGCACGAATAAGCCTGTTACAACGCATTCTTTTACTGATTTCAACAAAGAGACAGATTATGCCGACAAACAGAAAAACTGCACCCAAACCTCCAAAGGCATATCCCGCTATGACCACATCCTCATTCGCACCAATGTCGGCGAAGCGAATCAAAATAACTGCGGCCACATAGCCCATTCCCATAACTGTAAAAACGACGCCCAGGATCAATAGTCCGGTCCATCCTCTCTTTGCCTTACGATTTTCCATTGCTTACCATCCCCTCACTTATCTTCCCTTTGAACGTAAGCATAACATATATTGATATCTGCGTATAGACTTGTGAGCGCCGCTATTGCAGGAAAACGGCCTACAGCTTCACCTCCTATGCACGCAGCATATACAGGACGCAAGCATAATCCCAGTAGACATCATGGTTCAAACCGTATACTCTCTCCATAAAATTCAATGAACCGGGCATTGGGCAGCAGATCGAGATCCGGCAGCACCGGCTCCCATCCGCCGGACTTCTCCGCATCCAAAGCTTCATCAGAGTCATTCGTTAAAGCTTGCTGTTCAATAAATACCTCCCCAAACAGATTGATGGTACAGATATTCGGACATTTTGCCAGGAAAGAATAATCTGTCACCTGCGGCGTTTGTAAATATAAGTACCGCAGATCCGTACATGCCCCCAAAGCCGACAAGTCCGTAACACCCCCGAAACCAAGCCACTGATTGTTCGTATCATCGTGATACATCCCACTCAGAGCCAATCTGCGCAGTTCATGCAGATCAGACAGAAAAGTCATGTCTTCCACCGCCCCGTCCGTGTATATGCCAAGTTCTTTCAAATGGGGCATCCCGGAGAAAAAGGAAAAATCCAACTGCTCGGCGCCGGACGCATAAATCTGCAGCTTTTCCATCGACCGAAAATTTTTCAAATTCCGGAGTGAATGTTCCATACTCTCCTCTGAGTTAAATGTCTCCTTATGCTCATCGCTAGAAATCATCACCTCCACAAAGCTGCTCCCATCCTCATCCGTGTTTTTTGCTCCGGTTTTTTTATAAACCTGAAAAGAACATTCCATATCAGAAATGACATCTATGTCACTTGCCATCAACGGCCTTGCCCGAAACTCCTTTTCTTCCTCCTCGTCTAACCCCCACATTATGACCAATAAATTGCGGATAGCCTGCTCATAAGCCGGTTCGCTCCACACAATCTCATAATCTCCCGGCTGATTCTGCTCCGGTCTTGGCGTATATTCAATAAAGTTCTTCATGGCAGCCGTGAACAGATTGTGCAGCTCAGGATAATCCCAATCCCAAGCGCCTACATTGTCTCCCATCTTCTCACGCCCCATACCAATTTGTCCGCCAAAATCCTCGAAACTGGCCGCAATATAACGCGTCACATCAATCAGCTTCGAGTTCTCTTCTTTTTCGCGCAGACCGATTACCTCCGCCATGTTCCATTTGCCCAAACGAAAGAATGCGGCGAACTCCAACACCTTATCATCCGCATCAAAATCAAAAGAATAACCGCAAAGGTCGCACCCGCCCTCCACTTCATACTTTTCAAACTTCAAATTAGAAACCCTGCCCTCGCAAGTCTCACTGCACCGGGTCACCTCAGCCACAAACGCCTCCCAATCATTTGTAAGCGCATTCTCCCCCATGCGGTTTTTGACAGGCAGGGAATAAATTGTGATACCCGACTGAAACCTTGTATAATTCTCGATATCCGTCGACAGGAACATACTGTGATCTACCATATCCGGGGATGCAATATGCATCGCGCCCTCAGATCTGAGTCCTCCCCGGTCATATGGGTCTTTCGGTATGTACTTACGGCCCGATATACACAGTGTCTGTCCCGGAAAAATATGGTCGGGATCGACGATAACTTCCGTATTTGCATGAAAAATATCCTGATACGCGGTTCCCGTTCCCAGAAACTTCTCTGAAATGCCCCACAAAGTATCTCCTGCCTGTACCTCATATTCAAGCGAATCCGACAACAGGGTGATATAGTCCTCCGGTTCGGCACCCATTGGGATCTGGTCACGCAGTTGAAAGTCATAATGGATTTTGGCAGCGCTTCCGAATTCCGGAATCAGGCACAGGGTAATTGCTATGATAACCGTAATCAATATTTTGAAACACTTCATAGGACACCGCTTCCTTTCTGGTCTGTTTCAAAATATTATAAAACGGAATTGCATCATAGTTGCATCATTTTGGTATCTTTGTTGCATCATTTTTATTCAAAGAAGCATACCGTCTCCTGTAGTACTCCATTGTCCGATATTCCAATATGTCCTGCATCTGCCGTTTAAAAGCCTCCATCTCCACGACATCCGCCAGTTCTTCCCTGACCGCAAGAGCATATCCCTCTTTTTCTATAAAAAAACCTTTCCCCGAAGATTTCAAAAACCTGACAGGCATACTCTTCGCTTTGCTCAAATGCTGTCTGTCCGTCATATTTTTATAATCCGCATAGGATATTCCCGTATCAAAATCTTTCCAATTTGTTCCCATGTCAAAAAATTCTTTCCAACTTGCAAGCACCTCTTCATCAGTGACCGCAAGCCGTACATTCCCATGGTTGTAAAAGCTGTACAGAATCGGCATCTTATAGACTTTCTGCATATCCGTCGTCTCGATCAATGACAGGAACTCGCGCCCTATGCCACCATAGACTGTCTCTTCCTCCACAGTCAGTTCCTGCATCTCATGCAGAAACTCCATATAGCGCCGGAACGGATTATCTTTGGCATGTTTGACGCAATACTGATATATTTCGTCATCCATATAGGTAAATAGCTCCATGCGGGTAGGAACCCTGTCCTGTAAAAGTTCCTTAACACGATAATATTCTTGCCTGATCCGCTGTTTAACAGATAATGCTCTCTTATCCATTTCCCTGAAAAAGTCAATCAGACGCATATCAAAATCCACAATACAGTCGTCAGGATACTCGATCCGGTAATAGTCCTCCACCACACGTTCACCATACCCATTTGCGCCGCTTAAGAGAAAAGGCGCACGCCCTGCTTTTTCATAATTTCCAATAAAATCCAGCACATTTAAATATTCTTTACCCTTACAGGTACGAAGCCCGCGCCCAAGCTGCTGCAGGAACACAACCGGAGATTCTGTCGGACGCAGGAACATCACCATATCCAACGATGCAATATCCACACCCTCGTTAAACATGTCCACAGAAAAAATAACCTGAATCTCCTGATTCTCTAGCTTCTCAATCGCTTTATCCCTGTCCTCGGAAAATGCGCCCGAGGCATCACTGTACACTGCTGCTGCCGCAATCCCGCGTCTGCAGAATTCTTTGGCCATCTCTTCCGCATGTTGTCTGGAGCAGCAAAATCCCAGGGCACGTCTCGAAAGATATTTCCGGTAGTATTTATAGATCAGATCATATCTTCTGACATTGCCGATATACGTCTCATTTAACTCCTTTTCGTCATACCGCCCTTTAACCAGATGCAGGGAAGAATAGTCCGTCTCATCATAGATCCCGTAATAGTGGAATGGTACGAGCATTCCCTTGTTGATCGCCTCTTTTAAAGAAATCTCATAAGGCACGTTATAATCGCATATCTCATAAATGTTCTTACCATCCATCCGTTCTGGCGTGGCCGTAAGCCCCAGCAGAAACTGTGGTTTAAAATACTGCACGATCCTTTGATACTGATCACTCACAGCATGATGAAATTCATCGATCACAAGATAGTCAAAATAATCCTGTGCAAAATAGTCCGGACTCAGATATTCCTGCCTGCCAAGCGTTGCCACCGAGGCAAAGATCACATCCTTATCCGTATCTTTCTGTTTGCCGTTAAAAAAACCATAATCTTCTGATTGCCGCACATTACCAAAAGATACCGCCGCCTGTTGTAATATTTCCTCCCTGTGCGCCACAAATAACACCCGTTTGTAATTCACGGAATCGAACGCTGCCAGATAAGTTTTGCCCACGCCTGTTGCCGCCTGCACCAGCCCTTTGACCGCACCCTCTGACCGGCTGTCTTCCAACGCGTATAAAGCCTCAATCTGCGCCCCTCTGGGTTGGAAAAAAGCTTTCACCTCAGCCATCAAAGCTGCATGTTCTGCCTTATCCTCCAGCTCATCATATCTCGCCAGATCTTTGGAAACCGCAGGTTTGTGCCAATTCCTGGAATATCTGTTGAGTTCGGCATCGTCAATCACGATCGAATGATGTTCAAATAAATCGACAAACGTTTCATAGAACAAGGCGAAATTTCCACCATCATTCAAACTGTGGAAACGATAGTTCCATTCAATTCCGGAAGTCAATGCGCTTCTGGATATATTGGAGGAACCGATATAGATTTCCCCCTGGTTCTGATAGTGGAATATGTACGATTTGGGATGAAAAGAGCGCCCCTTATCATTATAAAACCGAAGATCCACTCTATTACCCAATTCTTTTTTGATCAGGCAGAGGGCAGAAGGCTGTGTGATTCCCAAATAATTGCCTGTCAGAATTCTCACCTGTACGCCCCGGTCCAATGCGTCTTTTAGGTCTTTCAGAATCATCCTCACACCGGATTCCATAAGAAAAGAGACGATGATATCGATCCGATCCGCCCGCTGCATACTCATCTTAAGCTGATAGTAGAGAAAGCGGCTCCGGTTCCTGTCACCGGTCATCACATCGGTAGGTTCTATTTGCAACACTTCACTGTTCAGTTTTTGCGCAAGATCAGGTTGAACCATCGCTCTTCCTCTCTTCCCGGACGCGCATCAACGGATATCCATTGTTCTTCCATTGACAGACCGTCTATTCTTTGCAGCAGTCCGGCAAATGTTTCCTCTGTCATATCCGTAAAGTATCGGCCGTTTCTTTCTCCTGAAAAAGTTCCATATTTAAAAGAAGTGTAAATAATACCGCCAGGTTTTAAAGCTGCTGCCATTTTATGCATCACGTCTGTCAGCTCGTCTAACGGCAAATGAAGTATAGATGAGCACGCCCAGACACCATCATATTCTTCTATCGCGGACAGCTCAGAGAAAAGCATATTCCGCACCTCAATACCCGTATATTCAGATGCGAGTCTGCACAACTCCAAAGAACCGTCTGCCGCATCAACCTGACATCCCTGGGCCAGAAATGCTTTCGTGTCCCGGCCGGATCCGCAGCCAAAATCCAGGATACGGGCATTAGCAGGCAGATGAGCAAGAAAACGCTGCCGAATGGAGGCGAACTCTACAGAGACGGTGGCAGCGTAAAATTCCCGGGCGTGGGCGGCGTAGTAGGTTAGGGTATTTTGCATGGTAATTATTCCTCTTAACAATCTTTTCAGACACACTTCTATTTTTCATTTCTGATTGAAAAACCCAATATTTCTCCTTGTGGTTTGATATTTGCTTTCACATTAGCATTATTACCTGAAATATGCAAACAGCTTATCCCCTCTTTTCCAATTAACCACGGCATCATTGACATTGCAAAAATAAGCGGCTTCGGTCCATCCGGTACTAAAATCACATCACTGCCGCCTATGATATATAACTCATTAATGATCCCCTTTAACTTTGCGATCATAAACTCCATATCCGTAATATACAACGTCAGATGGACAGGTGTTTGTTCTAAAATACTGGAATTTGCATTTACAACATTCTCATGAATTTTTCTTTGCTTCGGATTATAAGCCTCACACACAATACAATATTCAGGATCCAAAATAGATACTATCCCTTGCGTCCTTACCGAATCATATCCAACTCCTAACAAATGTACTCTTGACCGTTTGGTATCTAATGAAGAACGACCCGAATACAGCTTGGATTCCCCTATCCCTATAGTCTCATTTTTTCTTTCCAATTCAATATAATTTCCTTCTGAATACCAAAATGAAATTTCATCCCCAGCCCGTACATTTACAGATAGTATTTCCGGCAACTTACAATACCATCCATGTGGCATTGAAGAATAATCAATATTGATCTTGACATCCTTTCTGTCTTCCATCAATTCTACAACCCTGTCAACAACTAACTGTTGAAAAATTTTCTCATCTTCTTGTTGTACGCCAATTAACTTACATGTTATGTCACTTTCTATGATATCCTTAATCTTATCACAAATAGAGATATCGTATGATTTATAATTATCCAATATGAAAATCAACGAATTGCCTTTATTGAGCCTGCTGAAAAATTTATCATATAAATAGAATGACCTTTCTTCATACCCAAGACATGCAACGAACAGATCATTTTTCTCTAATATCATTTCATCAAATTCTATATTACAAAAAACCATTTTTATTCTTCAGTAGACAACAGCAATTGTCCACTGATTTCCTCCTTTAATATAAGATCTGTTGATTCTTTTATCGGAAAATCATTTCTTAATTTAAAATCCGTCGGTATTATTGTTGAAGTATCGCTTCTCATTGGTAACCAATAATTAGCAGCATACGCATATGAAAAAGTAATAACGGAATCTTTTGTTATCCCGTCTATCATATCTCCATCAGACACTGTTACTTTGGAAAACGCAACCGCACATTGAATCCATTTTTTCCATTTATTAAACTCTTCTTCATTGGAATAACGATACTTAAATGAACAACCTACAGTAATCAAAACGCTACCGTGTACTTTTTTATGCAAGTATTCACCTGTTTCTTTTAAATAGCGATAAACATCTTCTCCATTCCTCTCCAAAGCACGTGAAGCTTCGCAAAACTCCCTCGCAAATTTTTCTACAACCTGATGTTGAATTTTTGTTGTAAAATGATTTGTTGTCGCTTTACTAAAAAGGCTGCTCATCAAACGAATATATAATCTCGGGTTTCCTTGTGAAACCTTGCGAATAGTATCTGCGCCTGCATACCATCCAGGAATATAGTGTCCTTTTCCCGGTTCATGTGATCGCTTATAAACTTCTCTTACATAAAGAATCGGAGCAAATTTCTGATGGATCGTTTTTTCTTGAAATGTATATTTCTTAGACCCCTCTTTCCTTATATCAGAAAAAGAGTTCTGGATATCTGCAATCACCTGTTCATTACTTGCTTTTTTTTCGCCTACAATATCTCGATAATAATCAATTTGCTTATCATTTCCAACTGTCCCAAGAAAATCTTCCAATGTATCTATATTTAATCCTGCGTCGACTCGTTCTTTTATTCTATGAGCACACAGTTTATTCGTAAGATTTTTAAAGTCTTCACCATTATAATCCATATCCACAATTTGAAAGTTGAAATCATTTTCTGCCGACACAAAACTATTTTTATCCAGTGTTTCCAACGTTGTCCAATAAAATGGCAGTGTAGCTATCTTTAACGCAATTTGATTAGTATTTGACCGCATAAAACTATTGATGCATCTCTGAAAAAGTTCAGGAATAAACTCCGCCTCATCAACACAGACAATCCATGTCGGCTCCTTATCCTTAACCGATAAAATACCTCTTTTTAATATTGGCTGCACCATAATCAGTGGCGCTGCCAAATCCCTTTTAAATATGATCGGAATTGAATCCAAATCCCCTTTTTGAAAATCAAAATGAATCCAAATCCCTCTTAGCTTAATATCTAAATCAGTTAAATCAAAAACACTTTCTGATTTCTCATTTGGAAACCACGCCTTATATAATTGAGCCGTCAATAAGATATTTTTATCATATCTCTCACTTAGCCCTACTATTTTTTCTAACCAAATATTTGTCTCTTCAATTATTGAACAAGCCAATAAGCAATTAAAAATAAATTTGAACAATATAATTTTTCGTTCTTCTGGAATATCATCAGCTGACAACGACGCCATTGTTTCCATATGCATCGGAACATAGTATGCAATATATTGCTCCTCTGACACTAACTCTTTTGCTTTTTCGTGCTCAATTCTCTGCAACATTGATCTTCGCATCATTTTCAGCAAAAATGTTTTTCCGCTTCCACGTGTTCCCATCAAAATTTCATGATGATCATTATATAATGACCAAAATTTTGATATCGGACAAAATTCTCGTTGAATTTTTTTGTCGGAAAAGTTACGTCCTTGGCTATCAGTAAATGGATTATTTCCTTGATATTTATATAATTTTTTTGTTATTTCATTCATAGCGGCACCTCATTATTTGATTTCTTTCTCATGAATAATCCCTCTTGCGGATGAACCTTAACATCAAATCCACTGAAAAATTCCGAATTTTTTATCAAATCACTCATATATTCTGACGACATATATAAGAACGGGGCTTCCAGCTGTTCCCACCTAACAAAACTTTCATTATTCGCTAATTTCAAGAGCTTCCTAAGCGCTTCTTCTATCTCCTCTTTAGAAAAATTTTTCCCCAGACGCATCATATAGTCTAAAGGGACTACATCGCGATACCCTACTGCATTCCGCCAACCACCGCCTATACTGTATTCATATGTATATAGTTTTAAGTCACCCACTTCCTCTAACAACTCTATTATGTGAAACGTATTCGGAATATCACCCTTCTTTCTCTCTGATTCATTAACAGAGAAACTCCCACCACAAACAAACGAAATAGGTGCTTTCCATTCATTTTCCTTAGTTGTTTTACACTGCGGATGATGTCGATGCCCATGAATAACCAAATTAATCCCGTATTTGCCGGCAATTTTACAAAATTCGCTTCCCTCTTCTAATTGGGAAACATCTAATCCCGGAACCGGATATGGATAATTAAATGGATGGTGGTGCATTAAAACAATTTTCCATTTTGGATCATTTGCATATTCCAACGCCTTTTCTTCAAACCACTTGAGTTGTTCATTTGTTAATTTTCCATGATCGATGCTTTTACCATGAACACACCACGTAGATGAATTTAAAATAAAAGTTACTATTTTTTCATCCTTATATATCCCGGTCATTGGCAACGGTCCCTCGCATATATATGAAGGGAATATGCTCATATTGGCACTTGCAACGCTTGTTGCCATCTTCCTATATTTCTCTCTGCTTATTTCCAATACTTTTGCTTCTGCTCCCTCATATGCATCATAAAGCCTCGAAATTTGCCAATCATTATCATGATTACCAACACACCATATAATATGCTCTCTAGAAATACCGGATTTCTCTGCTATTTCCATTATTTTCTTTTCACAAAAATGATACTCCGCCGGACTGCCAACAGAAGTTAAGTCTCCCGCAACAAAAAGATACTCCACTTTCATTTCTTTCATTTTGCATATAGCTCCCTCGCTTAATGAAGGCGCATATTCTTCATGTCCGTTAGGGGAATCATCTGGTAATGAAAATTCTTTCGCCCTTGCATCTTTTCCAAAATGAATATCACTAATCAAAGCAATCCTTACCATACTTCATCTTTCTCCTTTGAATATTACTATATAGCGCACCGGTCAATCTAAGTCAAATGCTTTACTATTAAATCCAATTCTTAATTTCATTTATAGTTCTTTATTTTCCAAACGCTTAATAAAGTATAATAACTCCCTCAAAATGAATCCAAAAATCCACTAATAATTTGTAATCAGCACTTCATCAATCCGGCTCCGTTTTCCACCATCCGCACTTATACAACGCCGCGCTTTTACAGTGCTGATATTATATTCTTGATACAAATCGCAAATAAAACTGCATTTAGAATTCGAAAGCATAAACTGTACGCCTCTCTTATTTAACATATCACATACCTCTTTTAATTCAACCTGATTTATCTCTTTAAAATTATCCACGGTATATTTTGTAAATGTTTCACCTTCATGCTCTGGCGACATATATGGCGGATCAAAATAAACAAACGCTCCCTTTCGTATATTCTTTAATGCATCTTTATAATCTCCACATCGAATATCAATATTATTGGAGGACAAATATTTATGTATTACACGAATTCGATTCGCGTTGACAATCTCGGGATTTCTATATCGTCCACAAGGCGTATTAAAATGTCCTTGTTTATTTACACGGTAGAGTCCATTAAAACAAGTTCTATTCAAATAAAGTGTTCGTGCTGCTCTTTCTTCATCCGATAGCAATTGAAATAATGCTGCATTCCTATCCAAATCTCTAATTTCATAAAAATGTTTATCCGTATGATACATTTTATGCTCTTCAAGAAGCCTGATCAGCACTTCCGGATTATCTCGAATCACCCTATAAGTATTGATCAGTTCTACATTGCAATCATTAATGACTGCATATTTGGGCTTCAATCCAAATAGTACAGCAGCTCCTCCAAGAAATGGCTCATAATATCTGGTATATTGAGGAATCAATGGCAAAATTGCATCCATAAGCTGCCGTTTTCCTCCTCCCCATTTAAAAATGGGCTCTATTTTTTCTTCAGTGTCCCCCATAAGGTTTCGCCCCTTTGATTTATTATTCTGTATGACAATACGATAAATACTTTTCGAACAAACAAAGTGTCAATTACTCTCCCGTTGAAACATACATAAAGTATATCACACCATTTTCTATTTTCCTAATAATGTAGAGTCGGACTCGACATCAGAAACCCTTCCTAATTTGGCAAAAACATTATTTTATACCTGTTCACACACTTCTTCCATAGCTTCACAAATTCGCTTCTCCAACTCTTTCCACGGCAATCGGACTTTTCCACCATTATATTGCTGTAACTTTCTCAAACACGTCACATATTTTTCTCTTGCGATGTATGCTCCTTTATATAATTGTTCAAGAATGCCTATTGTTCCCACAACGCGTACATCTTCTGATAGTGCTACCTTTCTAAGCAAACCATCCCCTGTCATTAAACTGATTCCCCTGCTCTTTGCTATTGCCAATGCAACACAGTCATAAATGGAAAGTTTTGGAAACCTCCCCACATACTTTTCAGTTAGATAGAATTCTTCCTCTGTTAATTCTGTTTTCACCAAACCCAACGCCAACAAATTTCCACCCAATCCCAACGGCGATAATAATTCATCACGCACTGCATCCTCATTCATCAAATAAATATATGGCAGTTTGAAAGGCAGATCCAAACAATCAATCACCACAAAATCCAACCATACACTTGTATCGCTGCTAATATACTCCATCTTCTATCCCTCTTCTGCAAAGCAGCGCTCTGCTATAAATGAATAGGGCTGTTTCAATAGCTCTGCACCTTTCTGCACAGATATTTCATTCTCGCTGACTGCGCGAAATACTAATTGCATAAAAAGTACTGGTTCTTCTTTACAGATGCGTGAAGGTTCATGTTTTTTCCATCCAGCCTGATTGGCTTTTATATAAAAATTTTTGGCTACATTATCGTTCACAATTCCACAAAGATTCGCCCTTTTAACCAAAAGATACATAGATATACCATATTCTTTACAAGTAAGCGTCATGTCTTTAGTTATAGACGTTCTTCTAATTCCCAGCTCTCTTTTTGCATCTGCAAATGGAAAAAGAAAAGCTCCACTAATCGCAGTGGCCATCTCTTCTATCCGCTTGTCTTCCATATCCTCCGGCCACATAAATATAAAGTGTGCCATCTCATGAGCAATCGTAGAACGAATTCTTTCAGCACTCATCTGCCCATTAACAATAATATAAGGCCTTCCATTAACTACCCCATTCATTCCAGAAAATGCATCGTTTTCAATTTCAGCAACATAAATCAAAATGCCCTTATTCTCCAAAAGTTCAATTAAATTGCCCACCGGTCCAAACTCTGCAATACGCAAGTATTTACGCATTGCAAAAGCATTCTCTTCAGCATTATCGGAAAGCGTTAATCCATGGCAAATAGGTGCATCTGGCAGCACATCTCCGCCCAATACTTCAATTACAGAATAGAATCTGCCTAAATACTCTTCAACCGATTCCTTAATATAATCCTGTTGCTTGATAGAAAGTCTGCTTCCTTTCCTAAATTCCCCATGTAAAAATACAAGCTTTTCATTTCGATTAACTAAAAAATCAGTAACCGTAACTCCCAATACTTTTGCAAGCATTTTGATCATATCCATTCCTGGTTTTCGTTCACCACTTTCGTAATAACTAATTGTCATGGGAGAAATTCCAACTAAAGAGGCCAGTTCTTTCATTGACATACCATTTTTCAATCTATAATATTTCAAATTTTTACTGAACATTACACCGCCTCCTTCTGTTTATATTTTATCATTTTTTTGCAAAAAGTAAACACCGGATGAATATAAAATCTTTTCTCTTTTACAATCGAGTAAGATGTAGGCAATCACACCCATGGCGCGCAAACAAAAAGAAGACCAAAGCCCCGCCTCAGTCTTCTTTCCCATACCGCTCTACCTGGACGGCACCATCCGAATGATCCGCCCTGCAAATTCATTAAAGTTCTGTGTCTGTAAAACTACCTTGCCAGGGCCTGTCAGTTTCGTCAGGAATAATCCCTCGCCGCCCATAAAGATATTCTTCAGTCCTTTCACTGTCTCGATCTCATATTTCACTGTCCGCTCGAATGCGACTACGTTTCCGGTATCAACCTTAAGCACCTCACCGGGCGCAAGATTTTTCTCTACTTTATTTCCGTCAATCTCCAGAAATACCATACCGGTTCCACTGATATCCTGCAAAATAAATCCCTCGCCGCCAAACAACCCTGCTGAAAACTTCTTGGTGAATGTCACGTTCAGCTGAACTGTCTCCTGTGCACAGAGGAATGCACCTTTCTGGCAGATCATGCCGCCGCAGGCTCCTACATCGATCGGCAGCACTTCTCCAGCCACGGTAGAAGCAAAAGCTACCATCGATCCCGGACGCTCCGCTTTATAGGTTGCCATAAACAGGGATTCTCCTGAGAACATCCTGCCGATACTCTTACCCAGGCCGCCTCTCATATTGGAATCCATTGTGATCCCCTCACTCATCCATGCCATGCCGCCCGACTGTGTATACATAGATTCTCCCGGTGCGTCAAAAAGCACCTCCACCGCAGGCATCGTATCTCCGATAATTCTGTACTGCATACTCATTTCCCCCTTTGTAATAGTATTATTTCTACAACAGATCTCTTACTTTTCAATTTTCTCATAATAACTGCCAGCATGCAAGTACCTGTTACACCAAACGCCTGTAAGTCAAAGAGCCGGACAGCAGAATACTGTCCGGCCCTTTCTCGTGCATCTTATTTATATCTGATCTTACTTTCCTTACGAATTCTTCTCCATCGCCTCAGCAACGGCCGCCTCGCAGCTGCGCATTGCCAGGATCGTCTTGTCAAACAGCTCGTCCAGTTCCCAGCCAAGCATCTCTGCTCCCTGCGAAATAATCTCTCTGGAACAGCCCGCCGCAAATTTCTTATCCTTAAATTTCTTTTTCAGGCTCTTGACCTCCAGATCCATAGTGCTCTTAGAGGGACGCATGAGCGCACAGGACCAGATCAGTCCGGTCAGCTCGTCGGATGCAAAAAGCACTTTCTCCATCTCAAGCTTCGGCTCTTCCTCACTGCAGATGCCGTAACCATGGGAGCAGACTGCATAGATCATATCCTCACTCACCCCTGCCTCGCGCAGAAGCTCCGGCGCTTTCTTACAGTGTTCCTCCGGATAGAGCTCGAAATCAATGTCATGCAGCAGCCCGGTAATACCCCAGAAATCTTCTTCCGCCGCATAACCAAGCTCTTTCGCATACCAACGCATCACGCCTTCCACCGTCAACGCATGTTGAAGATGAAACGGCTCCTTGTTATATTTTTGTAAAAGCTCCCAGGCCTGTTCTCTGGAAATGCTGCTCTGCTTTGCAGCCTGCTCAGTTCCCTTTTTGCCGTCTTTTCCACGGTCAGCAGCTTTCTTATCCGGTCCCTTGTCCAAACTCTTCATAGTCGGGAACAACAATACGTCTCTGATCGCCGGCGAATTGGTAAGCAGCATCACCAGTCTGTCGATGCCGTAACCGATGCCTCCCGTAGGGGGCATACCAATCTCAAGTGCATTCAGGAAATCCTCGTCCGTAGTATTGGCTTCTTCGTCGCCTGCTGCCAGGGCTTCTTCCTGGGCCTTGAAACGTTCCCTCTGGTCGATGGGATCGTTCAGCTCAGAGTATGCGTTACACATCTCACGCCCTGTGATAAACAACTCGAAACGCTCCACATATTCCGGATTCTCCGGTTTCTTCTTTGTCAGCGGCGAAATCTCGATGGGATGATCCATAATGAATGTAGGCTGCACCAGATGCTCTTCCACATATTCCTCGAAGAACAGGTTCAGGATATCGCCTTTCTTATGTCTTTCCTCATAATGAAGCCCTTTCTCATCGGCCAGTTTCTTTGCTTCCGCAGTGTCTTTTACCTGATTAAAATCTACGCCTGCATATTTCTCAACGGCCTCGATCATCGTCATCCGTGCAAAAGTACTGCCAAGATCGATCATCGCATCACCGTAGGGCACAGTGGTTGTCCCGCAGACTTCCTGCGCCACATGGCGGAACATATTCTCGGTCAGATCCATCATGCCGTTATAATCCGTATAAGCCTGATACAGTTCCATCAGGGTAAACTCCGGGTTATGTCTGGTGTCCAGTCCTTCGTTACGGAACACCCTGCCAATCTCGTAAACTCTTTCCATACCCCCTACGATCAACCGCTTCAGATACAGTTCCAGAGAAATACGGAGCTTTACATCCTCGTCCAGGGCATTATAGTGAGTCTCAAAAGGTCTTGCCGCTGCGCCGCCTGCGTTGGACACAAGCATAGGCGTCTCCACCTCCAGGAATCCCTGACCATCCAGATAGCGCCTGATAGAGCTGATGATCTTTGAACGCATAACAAATGTTTTCTTTACATCCTCATTCATGATGAGGTCCGTGTATCTTTGACGGTAACGAATATCCGTATTGACCAGACCATGATACTTTTCAGGCAGTATCTGTAAACTTTTTGACAGAAGTGTCACTTTAGCGGCATGGAGGGAAATTTCACCTGTCTTGGTGGTAAAAACCTCACCGTCGATGCCCACAATGTCACCCACATCATATTTTTTAAAATCAGCATAAGCTTCTTCGCCCACACTGTCTCTTGCCACATAGCACTGCAGATCGCCCTGCAGATCCTGCACGTTGCAGAAAGACGCCTTACCCATGATACGTTTGGACATCACACGTCCTGCGATGGACACGTTCTTACCCTCCAGCGCGTCATAGTTGTCTTTAATTTCCTGGCTGTGATGAGTCACATCAAATTTGGTGATCTGAAATGGATCTTTGCCATTCTCCTGCAGAGCCGCAAGTTTCTCGCGTCTCACTTTCAGAAGCTGATTAATATCCTGATCCTTAACCCCATTGCCCTGATTCTGTACTTCTGCCATGCTGCTACCTGTACCTTTCTATCCTGCTCATGTGTCTGTCGTCTGCTCTGTAAACCGGTTTAATTCGATCTCTGAATCTCCAGTACTTTATATTTGATCTCGCCCGCCTGTGTCTCCACATCCACGATATCACCCACTTTGGAGCCGATCAGCGCCTTGCCTACGGGAGATTCATTGGAAATCTTGCCTTTCAGGCTGTTTGCCTCGGTAGAACCTACAATCTTATACTCCAGTTCCTCATTAAACTCCATATCCAGAATCTTAACGAGACATCCGATATTGATCTTATCCAGATCTACCTCGTCTTCTACAACTACTTCCGCATTCTTCAGAATCTTCTCCAGCTCTTCGATTCTGGCTTCAATATCACGCTGTTCATCTTTGGCAGCATCGTATTCAGCATTCTCGGACAGGTCGCCCTGCTCCCTCGCCTCTTTGATCTTCTGCGCCACCTCTTTACGTTTTACGACTTTCAGGTCGTGCAGTTCATCCTCATACTTCCTCAAGCCCTCATACGTTAAGATGTTCTTTTTCTCCTGCATGGTAATTCTCCCTTTCTCTCTATACTGTTACCTTTATGCTTTCATATGTTATGTCTCTTCTTATGTCTTTTTAACTAATCCATCATAACTATTTTTCACCATAGTGTCAAGGTATTTCAACGGCGAAACGTAGGCAGTCTGCGGTGTTTTCCGCTTAAGCAGCTGTTCTTTGGCCGTCACGGACGCCGTATCCAGATAGACCGCATCGCCGTCAGGCATGATTTTGGGATAGCGGAACTGTCCACAATAGTCCAATATCATACCGCCGCATCTCGTTTTACCGCATTTTGAACCAACATAAGGCTCCAGCTGCGGCACAAGTCCAAATTCATAATAGAATTCATCCAAGTGGCTGCCTAATTCCATCCAGATATCTGTCTCCGCAATCTCTTCATAATAAATGAGCAGCCGGTTGATCCTGGGCAGATAAGGATAAAGCAGTTCTCTGCTCATTTTCATCTGCCAATCGGTATCCGACGGTTCTCCCAGAAGTACCGTCGCTTCACCGCATCTTGTAAGCACACTGCCCGCATAACGATCGACCATCTGTTTTATAAGCATCTGCACGGTGTCCATGCGTGGAAGCCAGCGCCCGGCATATTGTGCAGTCAGCATCTCCCCGATCTGCGGATGGATATAGCTGTCCGCCATGCCCTCCACCTGATCAAGCACCCTTTCCATTGCCTCCGACAGCACCGACGGTTTCCACGGTTTACGCCGAAAGTACAAGGGCGGCACGGCACAGCCGAGTATCTGCAGCTCCGGCGGCGATTGTGCTTCACCACATGGCCGCGCCATAAGCGATACATCCTGAAACCAGAATCGTTTCGCACAGCACATGCTCATCGGCTGCCCGGTCTGTCCCATAATAGGATAATAATAAACAATCTTGTCTGTATTCATGCATTAATATATGCATCCTGCCATCCTATTATGATACTCTTCAGATTCTGACCTCACTTCTACAACATCTCTTCCACCAGTTGATTCAGTTCCTCAAAACTCTCTACCATGTTCACGGTCTGCCGCAGTCTGGCAGAATTTGACATTCCTGCCGTGTACCACGAGACATGCTTACGCATCTCCCGGATTCCCGTATATTCTCCCTTGCTCTCCAATTGAAGTCTTGCATGACGCAGGATCGTACGCTTTACTTCTTCCCTTTCGGGTCTTGCCTGTATCTCTCCATCCCGCAGATAAGACGCGATCTGGCCAAACAGCCACGGATTCCCCCTGGCGGCTCTCCCGACCATCACGCCGTCACAGCCTGTCTGACGCAGCATGTTCGCTGCACTGATGCCGTCCGTAACATCACCGTTGCCGATCACAGGAATAGACACTGCGGATTTGACCTGCGCCAGAATATCCCAGTCCGCCTCGCCCGCATAGTATTGTTCTCTCGTTCTGCCATGCACTGCAACCGCTGCCGCACCGGAAGCTTCTGCGATTCTGGCAATCTCCACGGCGTTGATACAGGATGCATCAAACCCTTTACGGATCTTAACGGTCACTGGCTTATGCACCGCCCGAACTACCGCCGTCACGATCCGTTCCACCAGATCCGGCCGTTTCATCAACGCGGACCCTTCCCCATTGTTCACCACTTTAGGAACGGGACATCCCATATTGATATCCAGAATGTCAAAAGGCCGCTCCTCAATCTTCTTAGCCATCTCGCTCATAATCTCAGGATCCGAGCCAAAAAGCTGTAAGGACACGGGACCCTCCATCGGGTGAATTTCCAACAAGCTCTCCGTATTTTTATTTCGATACAGGATTGCCTTAGCGCTGACCATCTCCATACCGCACAATCCTGCCCCCTGTTCGCTGCACAGCAAACGAAATGGCAGGTCCGTCACGCCTGCCATGGGAGCCAATATGATATTGTTATCCAAAGTAACGCCGCCAATCGTCAGCGTATGCAGTAAATCACTCATTTCCATACCCTTGTATCTGCTTATGCGCTATTGTGTGCACACTCTAATCTTCACTCTTGCTCTTCCGCCAATACTGTCTGGTCATGCAGAATAAAAACTCTGTAATACAACTGCAGTGACTCCAGCATTTCCTGTCTGTTTCTGCGAATCTCACCGATCAGCAGGCCGCTGCTGATCTCATCATAGAGCAGATCATCTTCCTCCGCATTCGTCTCCAGAGAAATACTCCCGTCCTCTTCGAAGACAACCGTAAAGATGCCTCCCACTTCCTCCGTAAAGAGCACACAGATTACATGGAGCTCTTCTTTGACAGATTCCGGAATTCCCGCAAACTGCTCATTAAAATAGTATTTCTGTTCATAGGCGTTGGCGCCGCAGAGCACCACACGTCCGTTTGCCTTAAGATCTTTGTCTGCGCCATGATCCATATCCATTCCACTCCCATATCTGCCCGGTTTACTATGTCTGTTCTCTTAGCCAAGCCACTGTACTTCTGTCCGCACCTTTGACCGGGCCGCTGCTCTTCTGTCCACACTCTTAATCAAGCCGTTGTTCTTCTGTCCGCACCCTTAGCCAAGCCACTGTTCTTCTGTCCGCACCCTTGACCAGGCCGCCGTTTCGTACGCAATGTTAATGCGTGTCTCACACATAACCATACAGCCCGCGCACCGATACTTCTCCCGCGTATACTTCCACAATCTCGCCATCCGGTTTCACAACGATCAGTTCGCCTTTATCATTAATGCCCTGTGAAATACCTGTGTATTCCCCTGCAGGATCCAGCACTCTGACTTCACCGCCCACGCCCTGCAGATGGTTCTGGTATTCTTCCCGCAGCCCTGACATGTCCAGTGTCTGCAGGAAAATATCGTAATTCGCCTCAAACCGGACCAACACTTTCTCAAGCAGTTCGGCCCTGCTGATCTGCTGCCCTGTTTCTATCCTGATCGACGTCGCAGTTTTGCGGATTTCTTCCTGGAATTCCTCCGGGCTTGCATTATTAACGTTGATCCCCGCACCTACGACCACATACTGAATCTCACCCATCTCCGGCGTCATCGTCATTTCTGTCAGCATACCGCATATTTTTTTCTTATTTAACACAATATCGTTAGGCCATTTGATCGTTGTAATGGCTTCCCCGGACATTCCTGCCGGCTCGGCCCTATCATCCCCGACAGGCCTATTCTCCGACACCTCGGCCACTGCTTCCTCTACGGCCTGCGCCACACTGAGCGCCATGACCAGCGTGATCATCGATGCCTTGTCCGGCGCAAATTCCGGTCTCAGTAATATGGTAAAAGAAAGTGCCGTTCCGGACAGTGTCTGCCACTGCCGGCCTCTTCGCCCTTTGCCCGCATTCTGAAGATCCGCCACCACCACCGTTCCCTGGGGATCACCCTCCTCGCCGCAGCGCTTCGCGTCATTGTTCGTAGAGCCTGTTATATCATAATAATATATCTTGCTGCCCGCCCATTTTGTCGTCAGCCTGCTGGCAATCTCACTCTGCGTCAAAATATCTGCCGGGCTTTCCACGAGTCGATATCCCTTGCTTGTAACGGACTCAATCTGATAACCGTCCTCTTTAAGCTGATTGATCACTTTCCAGACGGCTGTCCTCGTAACCCCGAATCGATCGCAGATTTGCTGCCCCGACACATAATCTTCACTGTTTCTCAACAATGCCAAAATATCTGTTTTATTTGTCTTCATTTAATAACACCCGTTTTGTACAGTGCCGCTTACAACACATACTCTCCCAGCGTAACCGCCATCACCGCCTTGATCGTATGCATACGGTTCTCTGCCTCATCAAATACAATAGACTGTGCAGATTCAAACACTTCGTCTGTCACTTCCAGCTCGCTGATACCATATTTTTCACTGATCTCTCTGCCGATGCCGGTCTTTAAGTCATGAAATGCAGGGAGACAATGCATAAATACAGCGTCACTGCCGGCATATTCCATCACCTGCCTGTTGACCTGATATGGCATAAGATCGTGAAGCCTGGTATTCCACACCTCCGCAGGCTCTCCCATGGAAACCCACACATCAGTATAGACCACGTTGGCTCCGCCTGCACCGGCCGCCACGTCCTCTGTCAACGTAATGCTTCCACCTGTCTGCGCCGCAATCTCCTCACAGGTACGCACCAATTCCTCATCCGGGAAATATGCTTTCGTCGTACATGCCGTAAAATGCATTCCCATTTTCGCACATGCCACCATCAGAGAATTCCCCATATTGTAGCGGGCGTCTCCCATATAAGTCAATTTGATTCCTTTCAAATATCCGAAATGCTCCCTGATTGTCAGAAAATCCGCCAGCATCTGGGTAGGGTGAAACTCGTTGGTCAAACCGTTCCATACCGGCACCCCGGCATATTTGGCCAGTTCTTCCACAATATCCTGTCCGTAGCCGCGGTACTCGATTCCCTCGAACATGCGTCCAAGTACCCGTGCCGTATCTGCAATGCTCTCTTTCTTACCGATCTGAGATCCCGACGGATCCAGATATGTTGCGCCCATCCCGAAATCATGTGCCGCCACCTCGAAAGAGCACCGGGTTCTTGTACTCGTTTTCTCGAAGATAAGAGCCACGTTCTTGCCCCTGTGAATATCCGTTACAATCCCTTTCTTCTTTTTATCCTTTAAGTCTGCCGCCACATCCAGCATATATGTAATTTCTTCCGGCGTAAAATCCAGAAGCTTTAAAAAATGACGTCCCGTTAAATTCATGATCTTCTTCTCTCCTTTATCCTTTTAATCTCTGGTTTCACCAAGGGCACAAAGCCGCTTTCACAGACCATTCTGCATGGAATACCAAACAGGGCGGCTCTACAGAACCGCCCCGCAGCATCATGACTCTTGTAACCTTACCAAATCCATGCCGGATCTTACTTCCACACTTCTTTCAGGGAAGACGCCAGTCCTGCCAGCCCCTGAATCTCAGACGGAATGATAATCTTGGTTGCCTGACCGTCCGCAGCTTTCTCAAATGCTTCCAGACTCTTGATCTTCAATACGGCCTCATCTGCACCCGCCTCACGGACCATCCTGATACCGTCCGCAGTAGCCTGCTGCACTTTGAGAATCGCTTCTGCTTCACCCTCTGCCTCACGGATCATCTTCTCTTTCTGTGCCTCTGCGCGCAGGATCGCTGACTGCTTCTCCGCTTCGGCTTCCAGAATCGCAGATTCTTTCTTACCCTCTGCCACTAAGACGGTGGATTTCTTCTCACCTTCCGCACGCAGAATAGCTTCACGGCGCTCACGCTCCGCTTTCATCTGTTTCTCCATGGCATCCTGAATTGCTGCCGGAGGAATGATATTCTTCAATTCAACACGGTTCACCTTAATACCCCAGGGATCCGTAGCGATATCTAATGACGCTCTCATCTTCGTATTGATCACTTCTCTGGAAGTCAGCGTCTGATCCAGCTCCATCTCACCGATGATATTACGAAGCGTAGTAGCCGTCAGATTCTCGATTGCCATGATCGGATTCTCCACACCGTATGCAAACAGCTTCGGATCGGTAATCTGGAAGAATACGACCGTATCGATTCTCATGGTTACATTATCTTTCGTGATAACCGGCTGGGGTGCAAAATCCACGACCTGTTCTTTTAAAACGACTCTCTTAGCCACCTTATCAATAAAGGGTACTTTGATATGCAGCCCCACCGACCATGTCTGCTGATATGCACCAAGTCTCTCCACAACATAGGCCTGAGCCTGGGGAACGATCTTAATGCAGGATAACAAGATCAGCACTACTAAAATCAAAACAACAACTAATGCAACGATTCCACCCATTTTTATACCTCTTTCCTCTCTTCAACGACCAGCTTTACGCCATTGATCGCCAACACGGTTGCGACCGCGCCTACCGGCAGCTTCTCACCGTCTGTTCTCGTTCTGGCAGACCATTCCATACCACCCACATTGACCTGTCCGATTCCCTGAAGATTATCAATCTCGCTGATCACGATGGCCTGACGCCCAACCAGACTCTCCGCATTGGTTCTGACTCTGTCCTTGTTAAAATACTTGACCGCAAGGGGTCTTGTAAAAAACAGCAGAAGTGCAGATACGACAAGAAAAAGTACAATCTGCAGTGCAAGCGGAGCATGAAGAAGTGATGCCGCCGTAGCCGCAAGCGCACCGCCCGCAAACCAGACAGTCGTGAGTCCCATCGTAAGCAGCTCAATGATGACCAGCACTACGAGAACAACCAACCAAACCACGGTCATACTCAAATCAGCCATAAGTCTCACACCCTTTCTTTTCTACCTGTCTGACCTCTCTCATAACATGTGCAGTCATGCCGCATCTCATACTTGAATGCATTCGACACGCCATAACTTCTTTTTATTTTACTATATTATACCCCAACTTACAAGTGCCAACCCAAATCGCAATCTTTGCCCGTCTTCTCCTCTCTTATTTGCCTCAATATGGGAAGAATTGCAGAAAGCGATTCTTCCGGACATGACTTAGTCCTGCTTCGTCTGCGTTTTTTAGCAGACTTAGCAGGACTTCATGTCTTTTTACCAGAACACCTGATTATCAATCAGCAATCCGTCGTGATTGCCGGCTCTTCTGAAGTGGGTTGCCTCTCCCACATTTGTTTCTCCGTTGATCGCCGCCTGCGCCGCCTCGTAGCAGCCTGCAGCAAAGTTGCCGGTTGTATATACCCTGGCCACCTTACCGTTCAGGGCCGGCGTAAATTGTCCGGAAGCAAAGATAACGCCCGATATTGTATTCGGATAAGCGCCGCTGCGCACGCGGTTCATAACAACTGCGCCCACCGCCAGTTTACCGTTGTAAGTCTCGCTGCCCGCCTCACAATGAATCAAAGCCGCCAGCAGTCTCAGATCGTCACCACCCACAACGACTGCTCCCTGGTTGGCAGTCAGCTTCGCCTGACGCTCCGCTTCTTCTCTTTTCTTGATCGCGGCTAGCGTCTCGCCCTCATCAATATGGAAATCCAGATCCACGAACTCTGACGACACATATCTCGTCTCGCCCTCATAGTCAACGCTGATCCAGTCATCGTCCACAAACTCGATGATCTCCAGTTCATCGTCACCCGTCATAAGACCGACCACATCCGCATCCACACTCGGATCATCCCGCACACGCAGTATCTCCGTCTCTATTGTGACGATCAGGTTTCCCACATCGTCCGCCATCGCCTCGGCGTCCTCCCCGAACAGAAGGTATTCGTCGCTGGCCCATCCGATCAGATCGCCACTTTTAAGTCTTGTCCAACCGTCCTTGCGTTCCAATATTCTACCGCCGCAGTCTTTATAAAGCACCCCGACCTTATCGGATTCCTCACTGGCTTCCGCCCGCACGTTCATAGCTACCTGCACGTTGACCATCACCAGATCAGACTCTCCCTCCACCTGCTCCTCCGATGAACCCGCCATTTTTGATAGTTCCTGAATCGCCTGTTCATTGGTAGTTCCGGTTGACGGATCGATAATCTGTGCGATGCCCACGTTCAAAGAGTCCAGATATTCCTTTTTACCGGAAGCTTTCGCATCCAATCGGCACAGCACCGATAAACTCAGACAAAGAATAACGCCGGCAAACAGAATCCATGCTCTCCTGTCTCTCAGCATATACACAATCCTCCACCATTTTCTAAGTATCTGATATTATCATATCAAAATGTTACAAAATTGTTAAATCCTAAAATATGGATAATTTTAGCAAAACACCTATTCTTTGTCAAGTTTATGCGGCTTGTCTCATTTTTATGCCTGTTTTATCACATTTTATACCCGTTCTGTTTATGTTTTTTATTACATTTTTGTGAAGAAACCCCGCCTACAGTCTCTTCGACATTTCCACCGCAGTAAGCAGTGCATCCATCACCGCTCCGCGCACGCCTCTCTCTTCGAGGACGCGTACTCCCTGTATTGTCGTTCCCCCCGGGGAACACACCATATCTTTGAGTTCTCCCGGATGCCTGCCGCTCTCCAACACCAGTTTTGCCGCTCCAAATACGGCCTGTGCCGCAAACTCATATGCCTGCGCTCTCGGCATGCCTGCTGCCACTCCCGCGTCCGACATTGCTTCTATCATCATGAACACATAGGCCGGAGAACTGCCGCTGACTGCCCCCACCGCATCCATCAGACGTTCCGGTACCAGACTCGCTTTGCCAAAGCTCTCCATCAGGCCGATGCTATAGTCGATCTCGTCCTGGGATACTCTCTCATTCACACAGACACCTGTACATCCGGCTCCCACCAATGCGGGTGTGTTAGGCATACAGCGGACTAATTTAATCTTTTTGCCAAAAACATCCTCGATCCACTCCATCTTCTTACCTGCCGCTATGCTGATCACCAGCGCCGCCTCAGACACATGATCACGGATTTCTTCTATGACCTCCTGCATAAACTGCGGTTTAATCGCGAGCACGAGTACATCCGCTTCTTTTGCCACATCCACGTTACTGTCCTGAATCCGAATGCCATATTCTGCTCCAACCGCATTCCTCGTCGCTTTCGTTTTGGCAGTGCCCAGGATATCACCCGGCTGCACCATCTCATTGTTCAGCATACCCCCAATGATCGCCTTTGCCATATTGCCTAATCCGATAAATCCTATAACTTTTTCTTTTTCCATTCTGACCTCCGTTCCGGAACGTTTGCACGGCAGGCGGCGTAAATTTCGACTCACATCCGCCATTCGACTAATCTATTGCGTTCCTGCATATATTTAGGTGCAAAAAACCAACAATTACATAATTAAATCATGATTTGATTATATTTCCCATTGCTTTTTACTGCTTTTCTACTTCTTTCTTTTCCTGCGCTGTCTATAGGCCTCATAGAGCAGAATCGACGATGCGACTGCCGCATTCAAGGATTCTACTTTGCCCTGCATGGGGATCCGCAGATAAGCGTCTGCACATGCCGCCGTTTCCTCTTTCAGGCCGCCTGCCTCATTGCCGATCAGAAATGCCGTATCCTGACGGTAATCCAATTCATCATAATACTGCTCTCCCGACAGATGCGCTGCATATACGCTGACTCCATGGCCTTGCAGCTTACGGATCATACCGCACATATCATCCGTGTAGAGAAAAGGCACCCGGTAAACGGATCCCATGGTAGACCGAATCGTCTTTGGGTTATATACGTCTACTGTCTGTCCGCTCATAATAATACCGTCTACTCCCGCTCCCTCCCCGGTGCGAAAAATGGTTCCCAGGTTACCCGGATCCTGTATATCCTCCAGTACAATAAATAATATTTGTTTTTTATTTGCGGGTTTTGCAGACGTATTCACGACCACGCTGACACCCGTATTGTTCATACGATATTTTCCTGCAAGCATATCTTCTATATTATATCGAAACTGTCTTAACACACAGAGAATCCCCTGAGGGGTTTTCGTGTCTGCCATTTTGGCAAACACCTCATCCGTCACGATCTCACAACCGACCCGTTCCAGTTTCTTCCCATACTTATCCCTGATCTCAGCCTCCGCCCGCTGCGCTATGTACACTTTCTGAATCCGATCCACGGGAGCTTCCTCAAACATTTTAATGCCCTCCGCAACGAACACTCCCTGTTTATTACGCGCTTTTGCTTTCTGATTAAACTGCATCACATCCCTGACCGACCTGTTGCTGCTGCTCGTAATCATCTTATCCCTCCTTCATCTCTTCCTGATCTTTCACAACTCTTATCCTCAGTCTTGCCCAAACTCCCATCTCGTTAAAATAACATATATCATTATATCTCTTTTCATTTTACCAGAACACTTCTTTATGATATCGCATGTAATTTAATGATTAAATTTAGATTTAATCACTTTTCATACCCTGTCGTGTACATAATTTCCGGTCTCATCGCGCCCAGACCGATCTACTGTCATCCGAACAGCCTCAGGATGTCTGCCTCCGGGACACACAATAAATCCCCGCAAACACTCCGTCTGCGGGGAAATACGATCTGCCTGCTATCTTAAAGCGCCAGTATTCTGGATACCTCATAGGGATAATCCGGAATATTCTTATTCATGTTCAAAGCCTCTTCTATATCAAAATCAAGGAACTCACCGTGCTGATACCCCACGACGCGGTTAGTCTTACCCTGACAGAGGATATCCGCCGCATAGGCGCCCAGGATAGATGCATAGTAGCGGTCCTTACAGGTAGGGGAGCCTCCACGCTGCATGTAACCTAATATCGTTGCCCTCGTCTCAATACCGGTAGCCGCCTCTATTCGCCTTGCCATGGAAGTAGAATGTCCGATTCCCTCCGCATTGATGATAATGTGATGCGTCTTGCCGCGTTTCCTGTTGGCAATGATATTGTTGATGATCTGCTGTTCATTATAATCATATTTCTCCGGAAGCAGAATATCTTCCGCTCCGTTGGCGATACCACACCACAGCGCGATGTATCCCGCATTCCTTCCCATAACCTCAATGATGCTGCATCGCTCATGGGAAGAGGAAGTATCCCTGATCTTATCAATAGCCTGCATCGCCGTATTGATCGCCGTATCAAAACCAATCGTATATTCCGTACAGGCAATGTCCAGATCAATGGTTCCCGGAATGCCTATCGTATTGATCCCATGCTTTGCAAGCGCCTGCGCACCGCGGTAAGAACCGTCACCGCCGATGACGATCAATCCGTCAATACCGTGTTTATGACAGATATCTGCGCCTTTCTTCTGTCCTTCTTCCGTATGGAATTCCGAACAGCGCGCCGTACCAAGGATCGTACCACCCTGCTGGATCGTGTCAGAAACCGACCACTTCTGCATGTCTATGATCTCTTCATTCAAAAGACCGCGATAACCTTTCTTAATTCCCTTAACACTGACGCCGTTTGCTATCGCTTTTCTGACGACCGCACGGATTGCCGCATTCATACCCGGCGCATCGCCTCCGCTTGTCAGAACACCTATCGTTTTGATCTCTTTCGCCATATCTGTACCCAAGCCTTTCTGTCTGCTTTCTAGCATTCGATGCCGATTCCTATCTTATTTTACTCTAAACATACTTCCATTTCAATATTTTTTGCGCCAAAATACGTGCTTTTATCATATCCATGCGGATCTCACACTACTTTCACATTCTCCGCACCGTACAGTTTGATCAGCCGTCCCACAAGGTCTTCCCCCGCATCCACATTCCAATTGCGGGGCAGAGGGTTCATGGCTCTCGGATTCTCCACATATATGACGACACTGTCTTTTCCCTCGGACTGGCGAAGCGCATCCATCAGTTCTTCCCTGTGCTTTTCGTAATCTTCTTTCGTAGGGAATTTAACCCACAGCTTTCTGGCCACATCCCCAAAGGGTGTGATCTGCTCACAGATCAGTTTTCCGTCTTTTTCTTCCTCCACAGAGATACGCCCCTTGATAAAGACCTTGCTGTCCTCGGTAATCTGACTGCCGTAGCGCTCATACTGCCCGGGAAATACGATCACTTCCACAGATCCGACCAGATCTTCCACCTGTAAGAAAGCCATCACTTTCTCATTCTTTGTATATTTGATCTTCTTCTCCGCCACCATGCCGCCTATGGTTGCGCTCCTGCCATCCATGACGACAGTCTCCCCCGTCTCTTCATCCAGAAGGAAGTCCGCCGTCGTGTTCGTGATCTTCTTTTGCCACATCTCCCGATATTCCTCCAGAGGATGTCCGCTGACATAGATGCCCAGCACTTCCTTTTCAAAGGCAAGCTTCATCTCCTTGGAGTATTCCCCCACATCGGGCAGTTTGATCTCAAAATCCTCTTTCTGTTCCTCGGACACAATATCAAACAGTGATATCTGTCCCGCCATATTATTCTTCTTATCATGCTGAATGCTGTCCATGATCTGAACGTATACGCTCATAAACTGTTTACGTGTACCGCCCAGACTATCCATTGCGCCTGCCTTGATAAAATGCTCAATCGCCCGTTTATTCACTTCTTTGTCCGCCATGCGGGTAATGAAATCTTTCAGATTCGTGTATGGTCCACGTTCCTGGCGCTCGGCGACCACCGCATCAATGACCGGCCTGCCCACACTCTTGATCGCCGTCAGTGCGTAGCGGATCTGCCTGCCTGACACGGAAAACCCAACTTCACCCTCATTGATATCCGGCGGCAGGATCTCTATCCCCATAGCGCGGCAGGTCATAATATACTCCGATACTTTATTCGGATTATCGATGACCGAGGTGAGCAACGCCGCCATGAATTCTACCGGATGATAGTACTTCAGATAGGCCGTCTGGTATGCTACCACGGCATAGCATGCGGCGTGGGATTTATTAAAAGCATATTTGGCAAAGTCCATCATTGTATCGTAAATGTGATTCGCCACCTGCGCACTGATGCCGTTAGCTACACAACCGGGCACTCCCTCCTCGGGATTGCCGTATGTGAAGTTCTTGCGCTCCTGTTCCATCACATACTGCTTCTTCTTGCTCATGGCACGGCGCACCAGATCGCTTCGCCCCATCGTATAGCCGCCCAGATCCTGTACAATCTGCATAACCTGCTCCTGATACACGATACAGCCGTAAGTAGGGGCAAGAATCGGTTCCAACTGCGGACAGTCATACGTAACCGATTCCGGGTTGTTCTTTCCTTTAATGTATTTGGGTATGAAGTCCATGGGACCCGGACGATACAGAGAGATTCCGGCGATAACATCCTCCAGACTCCGCGGCTTTAATTCTTTCATAAAGCTCTTCATACCGCCGCTCTCAAGCTGGAACACGCCGTCCGTCCGCCCCGTTCCGATCGAGGCAAGCACCACCGGATCATCGTAGTCGATGGCGTCTATGTCAATGAATACGCCAGTACTTCTCTCCACCATGCGCACCGCATTCTGAATCACCGTCAACGTACGCAGTCCCAAAAAATCCATCTTGAGAAGTCCCAATTCCTCAATAGTAGTCATCGTGAACTGTGTCGTGATGGAACCATCCGAGCCTCGGGAGAGGGGCACGAAGTTGTCCGCCGCATCAGGGCAGATCACCACTCCCGCCGCATGCATGGACGTATGCCGCGGCAGTCCCTCCAGACGCTTGCTCATATCGATCAGCGTATGCACCTGCTCATCTTCATTATACAGCCTGCGCAGCTCCGGGTTCATCTCCAAAGCCCGGTTGATGGGAACGCCCTGGTTCTGTTCATTGGGAATCATCTTAGCGATGGAATCCACGAAAGAATACGGCAGATCCATCACACGGCCCACATCCCGGATCACACCTTTGGCAGCCATCGTACCGAACGTCACGATCTGCACAACCTTGTCGCTTCCGTATTTACGGTTCACATGGTCGATCACTTCCTGCCGTCTCTCGAAGCAGAAATCCACGTCAATATCTGGCATGGACACACGCTCCGGATTAAGGAAACGTTCAAACAGCAGACTATATTTGATAGGATCGATATTGGTAATCCTCAGACAATAAGAGACGATGCTGCCCGCCGCCGATCCACGTCCGGGACCGACAGATATGTCATTTTCTCTGCAATAATTGATATAATCCCACACGATCAGGAAGTAATCCACAAATCCCATGTCGCGTATAATATTCAGCTCATACTCCAGACGCTTCTGCAGCTTTCCGTCATCCTCCGGATAGCGCTGCGCCATGCCATCCTGACAGAGCTTATTCAGATACGTCCATGAATCATAACCCTCAGGCACTTCATAGCAGGGCACCTTATATTTGCCAAACTCGATCTCCACATGACATCTGTCCGCGATGCGCTGTGTATTCTCCACTGCCTCCCATGCATACGGGAAAAGGCCTTTCATTTCCTCTTCGCTCTTCACATAGTACTGACCACCTTCATACTTCATACGGTCTTCATCGGACAGTTTTTTGCCGGTCTGCAGGCAGAGCAGGATATCATGAGGCTGTGCATCCTGCGCACGAGTATAATGCACATCGTTGGTTGCAACCAACGGAATATCCAGTTCCCTGCTCATGGCAAGAAGCGTGGAATTGACCATCTGCTGAGCCGGAATCCCATGATCCTGAAGCTCCAGGAAAAAGTTACCCTTGCCAAAACAATCCTCATATCTTCTGGCTACGTTCTTCGCTTCATCCACGAGTCCTTTCTGAATGTAGCGCTGCACTTCACCCGCCAGACATGCGGACAGTGCGATAATACCCTCATGAAACTCCCGCAGCACCTCCATGTCCACCCGGGGACGATAATAATATCCCTCCGTAAAGCCGCGGCTGACGATCTTCACCAGATTGGCATAACCCGTATTGTTTTCCGCCAGCAGCACGAGGTGATAATATCTGTCCTCGCCTCCGGTCAGCTCCCTGTCAAAACGGGAGCGGGGCGCCACATAAACCTCACATCCGATGATCGGCTTAATGTCCGCCGCCATAGCTTCCTTATAGAAATCAATGACACCGTACATAACGCCGTGATCCGTGATCGCAGCGCTGTCCATGCCCAGTTCTTTGACCCGCTTGACATATTCTTTGATTTTGTTGGAGCCGTCCAGAAGAGAATACTCGGTGTGGACGTGCAGGTGTGTGAATGCCATATGGAAATCCTCTCTTTATATTATTATTTCCATTTTATCACAAAGCCAGATAGCCGCAAAGTTACTTTTCCGACACATTACAGTTTCAGTCGTGCAGAAACAGACAAGAGGATGCCGCATAAGCATCCTCCTCATGTATAAAAGTATTTATGTTCCTGTCCGGATCCCCACGATCAGGAATCCGCCTCCTATGAGATTTATATCTCCCGGCTTACAGATACTTCTTCAATACATCAACCTTGTCCACTTTCTCCCAGGGCAGATCCAGATCGTTACGTCCAAAATGTCCGTAAGCTGCGGTCTGTTTGTAGATCGGACGGCGCAGATCGAGCATCTTGATGATGCCTGCCGGACGCAGGTCAAAATTCTCGCGGACGATATCCACCAATTTCTCGTCGGTCAGCTTGCCCGTACCGAATGTATCTACCATAACGGAAGTAGGCTGTGCTACGCCGATGGCATAAGATAACTGAATCTCGCACTTGTCGGCAAGTCCTGCCGCCACGATATTCTTCGCAACATAACGGGCTGCGTATGCCGCGGAGCGGTCTACCTTAGTACAGTCCTTACCGGAAAAAGCGCCGCCGCCATGACGCGCATATCCACCGTATGTATCTACGATGATCTTACGGCCTGTAAGACCTGCATCGCCGTGCGGTCCGCCGATCACGAAACGGCCTGTAGGATTGATGAAGAATTTGGTATTATCGTCGATCAGTTCCTTAGGCAGAATCGGGTCAAAGACATGCTTCTTAATATCTTCATGAATCTGCTCCTGCGTCACATCCGCATCGTGCTGGGTAGATAATACGACTGCTTCCAGTCTTACCGGCTTACCTGACTCATCATATTCTACGGACACCTGGCTCTTGCCGTCGGGTCTTAAATATTTGAGCGTGCCGTCCTTACGCACCTTGGTAAGCTGCAATGCAAGCTTATGCGCCAGGGAGATCGGATAAGGCATATACTCCTCGGTCTCATTGGTTGCGTATCCAAACATCATACCCTGATCGCCCGCACCAATGGCTTCGATCTCGGCATCGGACATTTTGTTTTCTTTTGCCTCCAGCGCTTTATCTACGCCCATAGCGATATCGGAAGACTGCTCGTCAATAGCTACCAGCACGGCACATGTATTGCCGTCAAATCCATACTCGGATTTGGTATAACCAATTTCCTTAACGGTATCACGAACAATTTTCTGCATGTCTACATATGCGTTTGTTGTAATCTCTCCCGTCACCAGAACGAATCCGGTACACACTGCCGTCTCACAGGCAACACGGCTCATAGGATCTTTCTCCATACAAGCGTCCAAAATGGCGTCGGAAATGGCATCGCAGACTTTGTCGGGATGTCCTTCTGTTACTGATTCTGAGGTGAATAATCTCTTTTCCATCTTTTTTCTCCTTTTCTCAAGTTTTGCCGGGCGCAATAAACTGCGCCTTCCTTTTATTAGTTTCATTTCACAGAACAGTCCTGTCTGTAAAATAAAAAATCCGCTTATCACTCATAAGCGGACCTGACAGTCGATAATCAAATCCTCTTATTGTTCGATCCGTCGTATGACAGCATTTTCGCTCAGGTTGGCACCTTCCTTCTCAGGGGTTGCCGTGGCTTCACAGATCCTATGTATCTCCACCACTCTGAATAAGAGAAAACATCACAATATGGAATTATCTTATCTGCATATAACATACACCCATACAGGGCGTATGTCAATATTCTTCCTTACAATATTTGATACGGATATCTTTCATCCGACTTTTAGTCTGAACTTCTGCAGATCCCGTTCTTCGCTCACCTTGTCAATCTGTGCGCCAAGACCCTGCAGCTTCAAATGGAAATCCTCATAACCACGCTCGATATACTTGATATCGTCCACAGTCGTGATTCCCTCCGCCGCCAGTCCGGCAATGACGAGCGCCGCACCTGCCCGCAGATCGGGAGCCGTGATACTGGCCCCGGTATATTTGCGCACTCCGTCAATGATCGCAGTATTACCCTCTACTTTAATGTTCGCGCCCATACGGGTCAGCTCGTCCACATATTTGAATCGGTTCTCGAAAATGCTCTCCGTCACAATGCTGGTTCCTCCGGAAAGTCCAAGAGTCACCGTGATCTGAGGCTGCATATCCGTAGGAAATCCGGGATAGGGCAGCGTCTTAACATGGGTATGTCCAAGCGGTTTGGACGCTACCACACGAACCGCGTCATCCGACTCTTCCACCTCGCATCCGATCTCCAACAGCTTGGCGCTGATAGACTCGAGATGCTTCGGAATCACGTTCTTGACTGTCACATCGCCTTTGGTCACTGCCGCCGCAAACATAAATGTGCCCGCCTCGATCTGGTCCGGAATGATACCATACTCCGTACCGTGAAGCTTCGACACTCCTCTGATCCGGATCACATCCGTGCCGGCGCCCTTGACATTCGCACCCATACTGTTCAGGAAGTTCGCAAGATCTACGACGTGAGGCTCCTTGGCCGCATTCTCTATGACAGTTTGTCCATCCGCCATAACTGCCGCCATCATGACATTCATGGTCGCACCGACGGAAACCACATCCATGTACAGATGATTCCCCGCAAGACGCTCCGCCTCTGTGATGATCAGGCCATGCTCGATCCTGACATTGGCGCCAAGCGCACGAAATCCCTTGATATGCTGGTCGATAGGTCTGAGTCCTATATTACAGCCGCCCGGCAGGGCAACCTCCGCTTTCTTGTATTTCCCTAAGAGCGCCCCTAACAGATAGTAGGATGCTCTGATCTTCTTAATATAATCGTCCTCAATCACCAGGTCGTGGATCTGAGATGCATTGATCTTAACGGTATGGCGATCTAATCTGTTGATGATTACACCGATACTCTCCATGGCCTGCAGCAATACATTGGTGTCCCGGACATCCGGCACATTCTCTATTACAACGGTCTCGTCCGTCAAAACAGCCGCGGCAAGAATAGCCAGCGCCGCATTCTTGGCACCGCCGATCTCCACCTCACCGACTAACGGATTCCCACCTTTAATCGCATATTGTTCCATAATTGTCCCCTGTATAATAAACGAAGTAAAATTCAAACTTAAAATCTAATTTTCCATCCTTAAATGACCCTGTCTTACAACGGATTATTTAAGGCACTGCACAAAAAACCAAAACAATCACTTAACAGTATACCATATTTTACATATTTGTAAATGGGAATCTTAGCTTGCCGTTTCTTAAACAGGACACCAAGCGGCGCGTCACTGCCCTGTATCTCCCTAATTAAGATACTTGAGCGGGTTCACCTGAGAACCGTTGATCAGGATCTCAAAGTGTACATGCGGCCCCGTACTGACGCCCGTATTTCCACTCAAGGCAATCTTCTGCCCCTGGCTGACCGTCTGTCCCTGGGACACGAGCACCTTGCTCAGATGACCGTACCTGGTCTGTCTGCCATCCGCATGGTTAATATATACCACATAGCCGTATCCGCTTCCCCAGCCCGCCTTAACAACGGTTCCTGCGGAAGACGCCATGACTGCGGTACCTACCGGCGTAGCCCAGTCTATTCCCTTATGATAACTGCTTGCTCCCCTCGTGGGCGCCTTACGCCTGCCGAATCCGGAAGACTGCCGCCCGCCCGAGAGCGGTTTGATATAAGTAGGCGGAATCTTTGTTCCCCGCTCTACGATCTTGGGTACCGCCTCGTAGGTGATCTCCTCTTTCAGAATCTCCCTGGCCAATTCCTCGTTGTTGCGGTACGATACATTTGCCACCACCTTACGATGTCCGGCAGAAGGCTCCTGAAGCGTCTGCATCTCGGTCGTATACCAATCGTCATTGTCTACATATATGACGTCCGCCTCATAGTCCTCTTCATAATACACTTCTTCCATACGCTCCACAGACAATTCCGGTTCCGGAACCGTAACGATCAACTCGTCCCCCACGCGGATCATGGAATTCTCATTCTCGATGGTTTCATTCATCGCGATCAGATCTGCCAGAGGAATCTCATTCTTCTCCGCGATCTGGGAGAGTGTATCTCCTGCGACCACCTCGTATATCTGCTCTTTTTCCTGCTCTTTTGTAACCTCTTCAATGGCCTGATCCAGGGACGTGATCTCATAATCCTGAAGATAGGATTCCACTACTTCCACCGTATCGCCAAATCCCAATTCCTTAAGCCCCAGTTCATAATCTGCAAAATCCTTTTCCACTGCCGGTTCCACATCCGCAAAAATATCGTCGAGCGTTGCGTTGATGCCGACGCTGGTCATGACTTCCTCAGCCGCCTCCTGCTCCTCTTCCTGCTCTTTGGCCGAATAGATCTGCGTTGTTAAGACATTTAACTCCCTGTCGCCATCAAGAACCAGATCCACATAATACTCATTCTTGCTGTCATACTTATCAATGGAAGCCTGCAGCAGTGCCAGGACTTCTTCCGTACTGGATAGATTGACAGTGTATTCATTGATCTTCACCGTATAGGAACGATTGAGCGTCTCCTTGACGCTGCCACGGAGCACTGATGTCATGTTTGTAGTTATGACACTTTTGTCATCTATGGTGCCCCACAGAACTTCCTCGCCCTCATAGCTCACTTCGCTGTCTGCCAGCACCAGTTCATCGCTTGTTCCGGCCAGTTTCTTTCGCGCCGCGATCAGGCAGCTGTCCACCTGTTCCGGATCGCCCACAACGCCCACTTTCGTACCGTTCAGATATACCGTGAAAATATTGTCACCCGTACTCTCCAGTTTCTGATAACTTGGAAAAAAGAATATGCTCACTAAGATTGCAAGGGCCGCAACCTTAATATATGCAATTTTCATTTTTTTATAATGCCTGCTAAACTTTTTCATCATCCTGTTTATACTCTTATCGTTCTCTATCTTATATGAAATTCACGCAGATTACTCCGGTATTTTTTACCATGCCGCTTTGCGCTTCAACAATTTTGTAACAAAAACGTAACATTTTATATTCTAGCAGTATTTCCATCAAAAGTAAAGTGATGTATAATTCGTGTATGGACAAAATAATTTTTCACATAGACGTCAACTCCGCATTCCTGAGTTGGAGTGCGCTGCAAAAACTTCATGAGGGTTCCGGGCTGGATCTTCGCACGATCCCCGCCATCATCGGCGGAGATATGGCCAAGCGCCACGGTGTTGTGCTGGCCAAATCGATCCCTGCAAAGTCCTACGGCATCACCACCGGAGAACCAATCGTCAACGCACTGCGCAAATGTCCTAATCTGACAGTGGAACCGCCGGATCATAAGCTCTATCATACGAGAAGCAGGGAACTGATGGCGCTTCTGGCAGACATCTGCCCGGACATCGAGCAGGTCAGCGTGGACGAATGCTATATGGATTTTACCCCGATCCGCAGGCAGTATCCCGACCCCGAGACGGCCGCCTGTCTGATCAAAGACCGGGTAAAAGAACGTCTGCAATTTACTGTCAACATAGGCATTTCCGATCGAAAAGTATTGGCTAAAATGGCCTCCGATTTCCGCAAACCCGATCTGGTACATACCTTATATTCCCACGAAATCCAGGACAAAATGTGGCCCCTTCCGGTGTCCACTCTGTTTATGTGCGGCCATTCCAGTGTAGAAACCCTGCGCAAGCTGGAAATACTGACGATCGGCGATCTGGCTCGCATGGATCGCAGCATCATCGAAGCGCACCTGAAAAGCCACGGTACTCTTCTGTGGGAATATGCCAACGGCATTGATGATTCCGATGTCGTCACCGCACATGCAGATGCCAAAGGAATCGGCAATTCCACCACCTTAAGCCAGGATGCCAGAGACAAAGAAACCGCCCATCATGTACTGCTCTCCCTGGCCGAATCCGTATCCGCCAGACTGCGCGCCTGCGGCCAGTCCGCCGGCATGGTCAGCACAGAGATCAAATATAACACGTTTCAGAAAGTATCGCACCAGACAACACTTCCAGCCCCTACCAACCAGACCGATGCGATTCATCGTACCGCCTGCGCTCTGTTTGATGAAATCTGGGATGGCACGCCTGTCCGCCTGCTCGGAATCCGTTCCTCCAAGCTGGTCTCCTGCAGCGAACCGGTACAGCTCTCTCTTTTTGACTTTCCGGACACAGAAGCCTTTTCCTCCGGCAGCCGGCAGCTTTCTTCCAAGAAAAAAGAGCAGCTCGACGCTGCTCTGGATTCCATACGGAAACGTTATGGCGCAGATGCCGTTGTACGCGGCAGTCTGCTGCAGGACAAAACTTCTCATACTTAATGCCACAGGACAAAGCTTCTCATACTTAACGCCTGCGCTTAGCGGTTCCTGATTCCGCTTTCTTTCCTGTTTTTTTGACACTGTAGCCAAAAGACCCGATCTCCTGGCCGACAGAAAGATATCTGCCATGGGAATAGACTAACGGCTTCGCATCGTTCAAATGGAACCTGCCCGTCTCGTCCAGATAGCTCTCATCCACATGAACCGCCAAAACCTTAGCCAGAAACATATGATGGGTGCCAAGCTCTAATTTCTGCGTCACGCGGCATTCCAAATTCACCGGACTCTCTTTGACCACAGGCGCCTGCACATGATCCCCTGGAATCGGCGTCAGCCCCATCTCCAACCACTTATTCACATCTCTGCCGCTTTTTACACCGCAGTAATCCGTAGCATAGGCGAGGGTCTCCGTGGTCAGATTGATCACAAACTCTCCCGTCTCATCTATCATATGGTAGGAGTAGCGCTCCGGCCTGACAGAAATGGACACCATAGGCGGATCGGAGCACACCGTTCCCGTCCATGCCACAGTAAATAGATTCGTATTGCCCTCCCGGTCAGATGTGCTGACCAGCACCGCTGGAAGCGGATACAGCATATTGCCGGGTTTCCATGTCTGTTTGCTCATATTTCCTCTTAATAAATTTCCTTTCCTGTTCTTCCGCGCTCTGCACCTGCCGCGCCATGCCATCATTATCACATTACATAATAAACGTATAGGAATACACCATGAGCGCAGCATTCGCTATGACACCCAATAAGATCAGTATCAGAAGCGGAACGACCGCCTTGCTTTTTTTGTTCTTAAGCTGTATCTGTTTGAGCTCTTCCATCTGCCTGTTGAGCTCCTGCGACTGGTCATTTAACACCGCCGTCTGCTTATTCAGTTCTTCGATCACAGCCGCCTGCACGTTGCGGTACACTTTCACGTTCTCTTTATGCAGAAAATCATCCGACTGCCCGAACTTCTCCTCCAGCAATTCTTTCATCCGTACCAGAGCCGCCTCATCCGCCGCTTCCGTTCCGCCGGCCTCCTGCATCTCTTGCAGCTTGTCCATACATTCTTTCAAAGCGTCCTGAACTTCTGAAGCATTCTGCGCTGTCTTCAGATTCACCTGGCGAATCTCCTGCATCAGTTCGTCATAAGCTTTCATCTGGTTCTGCATCTGTTCCATCTGGACAGCCTCCGCGGTCATATTCGCCCGGATCATCTCCTGTGCATTTCTTTTCTGTGCAAGTTTATCAATAAAAGTATCCATTCTGGTCCCCCCATGCCTGCTCGGCCCGTTGCCATAATATCCTTAACGACTTATTGGCATTTTAACATCTTTCCAACGTCATGACAACCATAAAGCAGTCCATTAAAGCCTGCCGTATACACGCGCATGTTTATCTGCCGTCCCTCTCCCGCCTGCATTTTTTAGATATTTTGCACAACTTTGTCATATTTTTCCTCTCTTCATTGTAAACATTCACGATAACTTTACATCTTGTTCATAATTTATTCATATTTTTGCTGTATACTTTACCTATACCAAACGAGAGAAAATGTAATGTTTAACATTACACACATAGATAAATTTTTTCATAATAGCCCAAGCGCCGCAAGGTGCTTGGGCACTCCTCATTTCAGGCGCTTTTATGACTCTTATCGACGCCGCTAAACGCTCACTTTCATATAACTCATACAACGCAGAAAGGAGGAGTATCAATACTCCTCCAACGCTTTCTTCTCTATATTCTGGATCTCTTCGTTCAGCGCAAGCATCCTTGCATCCAGCTCCGATACCATCTGCGCACATTCTACCAGCTCATCCTTAATGTGCTCCGGTGCATTGCCCTCAAACTTGTAGTGGATCTTATGCTCCAGGCTTGCCCAGAAGTCCATGGCAACCGTCCGGATCTGTATCTCCACTTTCGTATCCGCGATCCGATCCGACAGATATACCGGTACGGTCACTAACATGTGATAGCTCTTGTAACCGCTGGCTTTCGGATTCACAATATAGTCTTTGACGGAAATCACCTTGATATCACTCTGGTTGCTGATCATCTCCGCGATCTGATATATATCTGACGAAAAAGAACATATAACGCGGATGCCGGCTATGTCATTGACGTAGCGGATCATATTATTGATCGTAGATTCGTAACCATGTTTCTTCAGTTTCTTAACAATGCTCTCCGGCGTCTTGATCCTTGACTTAATATGTTCGATCGGATTATACCTGTGTACATGTTGGAACTCATCGTTTAAGATCTCCAGTTTTGTGGAAATCTGCTTTAAGGCGGAATTATAGATCAGAGTCACCTCTTTCCAACTGTCTATATCTCCGTCACGGTCTATTCTTATCTCCATCTCTCTTTCATTTCCCCCTGAATCACTGATATAGCTTTCCGTTAAACCTTATGTGATTAGTATAACATATTTCACTTCAGAATGTGTATATTATACAAAAAATTCATAAATTTTTAATTTTTATTGTATATTATTACCGTCATTTATACTTTGATTCATCGCCTGGCAAATCATCGCATACATTGGACGAGTTCTCCCCTGCCGCTGAGCGCCCCTCGGCTTTCAGACAACAACATATTGCGGGCACAGTCACCACAAACGGGTACATATAGCGTATCAACACCGTGGGAGACAAAAGAAGCGTCATATAATAAACAACCGGAAATACCGCCGGCAGCAGACATAAGTACCGCCTTTCATACAACGCTGCCGCCATATACATGCACAGCATCCACCAGTAAAATGCAGGCGCAAATATTATGCGGATCACGGGCCATTTCTGATAGACATTATCCGATACGATCCGCTCCATTCCCCTGCGCAGTCCCGGCAGAACACTTTGCTCCACGATCTCACATCCGGCCGGCATCGTTCTGTTATCGGTAGACAGATATCCGAAACCACTCTCCGTGCCTATCCCATAGATCTGCGCATGGGTGCGGTCCTCCACAAACCAGTAGCCTATGGAGTTATCCAGAAACGCATCGATATAGATCTGCGGATGCTCCAGGCCAAGTTTGATCCACGTCCGGATCAATCCTGCCGGATCATCATGAATGACCGCCCGGCTCTTGACCGGATCCGCCAGATACGGATTATAAGCGGCAAAGACCCAGTCCGAAGACAGATAACGGTCCAGTTCCCGTCTCATTTCAGGTGTAAGGCTTTCCTCCGCCTCTACCCTGGTGCGTGCCATCTGCTGCAGCGGTATGCTCAGCATTTCTCTCGGACTGCCGTTATGCGCTCCCGTTACCGCCTTAAGCGCCATAGTGCTCAGGCCAAAAAGGACAAGCGCTGCGGCCGAAGCAGCCAGATACTGTTGACAGACCTTTCTTTCCCTTTTCTTCTCATCGCCCGCAGACCCGATTCCGCGGCCGGCTTTCTCTTTTCTCCCGTCCCTGCCTGTGCGCAGGCCCGCCCACAGAACGGGTATGCCGGGCACATAGGCATACAGCGCATTGTTTCTGAATAACAGAAGCAGCACGGATACAAAAATATACATACACCAGTCTCTTTTTCCAAAATGCTCCCTGCGGTCTGCCATACGGTATATGATAATCGTATACAAAAGCGTCAGCGCTGAGAAGAGCACGTCTTTCGTAGTGCTGATCGCCAACACGGAATTGGCCGGAAAAAGTGCATAGAAAAGTAGCATGCCAAGACGAAGATACACTGAGACGCCTTTCTCATATAAATAGGAAAGTACATATCCGAAACAGACTGCCATCAGAGTCATCTGCACCAGAGAATGCACCGCCATACCTGCCGAATAAGAGCCAAGCACACTGCCGCCCAGCCGAAAAAAGGCTCCCAGAAATAAGGTATGAAGCAGAGGATGATGTGTGCTATAATCGTGGGCAATCACCTGATACAGCTGCCCCTCCGCATCATAGGCAAACACCGACGGATAATAGGCCAGAAAAACCGGCAGCCAGCAGAGAAATATGAGGATCGTGTACAATGCCCATCTCCTGTGCCCTCCCGCCCGGCTGCCTGCGCACACACAGGAGGTGACGGACTTCTTTTTGCACAACAACGGGAATCCGCTCAGAATCTGCGCCACACAGGAGGCCGCAAACACCGAGACGGCTCCAATACTGGCAATTAAGCCGGGCAGCTCTCTTATCCCCCGCAGCGCCGTACCGTCGCGGCGCATCAGACATCCCAGCACATAGGCTGCCGCCATAAATACGCCCCACAGCAGGGAATGCACCCTGAGTCTCCTCTCCTGCATACTGAGGAAGCTATAGATCAATATAAAGCACACTGCTGCCCCAAAGAGCATATATGCCATGACCGCCGCCCAGTCTGCCGATTTGGTCCAAACGGCCAAAGATACCGCTAAATATATATCTATGACGGACACCGCCAAAGATATGATAACTTTTATATATTTATTCTCATATGGAAATATCTGTTTTCTATTCACTGTCCTGTTCTTCTCTGCCATGCGCTCCTTTTGCTCCCTGCCGCCGCATCTTTTTGTTCTCTGACCAGTGTATCATATTTATTCCCAAAAGAAAAAGTGTTTACTTTTTGCGGTTGGATTTGTATAGTAATAAAAGAATATAAAATGCAGTATGAAGAAAGGACACTTCTATGTTTCGTCTGTGGGCCAAAGAATTTAAAGACAACCATATGCTTAAGGATACCGTGATCAAGGATGCTTCCCAGGACACGCGCACCCATAAGGTCTTCCGCGCTCTGGAGGAAGTGTGCGTCCAGTTTGACCTGGGCAAACCGATCTGGCTCGATTCTACCATACAGGACTTTAAACGTCATGATAAGACCCGTTTTACACAGGATAATTTCATCGAAGAAATCCCTTTTGATTATCTGGAAATCCATGTCATCGAGGAAGACTAGCATATCTTCACATTTATTTCATTTATTTTCAAGGAAAGATTTGTCATAAAGAAACCGGAAAAGCCATGCATAATTCTATTGACTTTGCATACTTTAAAGAGTAGTATTATAGTATATTATACATAGTTTTCAATACTACTTATCAAAGCATTAATCACCATTACATTTATCGAGATATTTTCAGCTTTAATGATACGTGGTGAAACATTTCGGAAAACTATGTATGAGGATTATGAATTATGGAAAGAAGGGATTATCTATGCAAATTACAATTCGTGAACCCGGAAGCGCTATCACACATTTTATCGGCATGATGATGGCGATTGCCGCTGCTACGCCGCTTATGGTCAAAGTTGCTGTTGGCGCCGACCCGTCCGCCTTTGTCGCTATGGCTGTGTTCATCGGCAGCATGATCGCCCTCTATGGCGCCAGCGCCATTTATCACAGCGTTACCGTCAGGGAAAGCATCCTGAAAGTTTTCCGCAAACTGGATCATATGATGATCTTCGTCCTGATCGCCGGTTCCTACACGCCGGTCTGCATGATCGTACTGGATCACAGGTTAGGCTATACGCTTCTGGCCGTGGTCTGGGGTATCGCCATCGCGGGCATGGTCATCAAAGCCTGCTGGATCACCTGTCCCAAATGGTTTTCCTCCATACTCTATATCGCCATGGGCTGGGTATGCCTCGCGGTTTTCGGCACACTGTGGAATACACTGTCACACAACGCCTTTCTCTGGCTCCTTGCCGGTGGTATCGTCTACACCGTCGGCGGTATCATTTATGCGCTGAAGCTGCCCTTTTTCAACTCCAGGCACAAGAACTTCGGCTCCCACGAGATCTTTCATCTGTTCGTGATGGGCGGCAGTGTCTGCCACTTCATATTCATGTATCTGTACGTAGCCTGAGCACAGCAAAAGACGCGGCCTCTATTATGAAAGCCGCGTCTTTATCATTGAATCTATTCTTCGTACCCGTTGGGGTTACTGCTCTGCCATCTCCAGGAATCGGCACACATATCCTTGATGCCATACTGTGCTTCCCAGCCAAGCTCTTTCTTAGCCTTATCGGCATTAGAGTAGCATGTCGCGATATCGCCGGCACGTCTTGGCTTGATCACATAAGGGATCTTCACGCCTGTCGCCTCTTCGAAGTTCTTGACGATGTCAAGTACGCTGTATCCCACGCCCGTACCCAGATTGTATATGCACAGGCCTGCTTTCTCCTCGATCTTCTTCAAAGCCTTGACATGTCCGACTGCAAGATCTACCACATGGATATAATCGCGGACACCTGTTCCGTCATGGGTATCATAATCATTGCCGAAAATACCAAGCTCTTTCAACTTGCCCACAGCCACCTGCGTGATGTAGGGCATCAGATTATTCGGAATACCGTTGGGATTCTCACCGATGGTTCCACTCTTGTGTGCGCCGATCGGATTGAAATATCTGAGCAGAATCACATTCCACTCGGGATCTGCTTTCTGCATGTCGCTGAGAATCTGCTCCAGCATGGATTTGGTCCATCCATAGGGATTCGTACATTGTCCCTTAGGGCATTCCTCGGTGATCGGGATGATCGCCGGATCGCCATACACCGTAGCGGAGGAAGAAAAGATAATGTTCTTCACGCCGTTCTTTCGCATAACATCCACAAGCGTCAATGTGCCCGCAATGTTATTCTCATAATATTCCCATGGCTTCTGGACAGATTCGCCCACCGCCTTAAGCCCTGCAAAATGGATACAGGAATCGATTTTCTCGTTCTTAAAGATATTCTCCAGCGCATCCGCATCCAGAATATCCGCCTTGTAAAATTTCACCGATTTCCCTGTGATCTTCTCCACTCTCTCAAGAGACTTCTCACTGGAATTCGCAAGATTATCTACTACTACCACATCATATCCTGCATTCTGTAACTCAACTACCGTGTGGGAACCGATATAGCCGGCGCCGCCTGTCACTAAAATTGCCATCTCCAAACACCTGCCCTTTCCTGCTGTTTTACTTGTGAAAATGTTATTCTAACATCTGATATTGCCTACCCATAGTGTACTCTCAGGCCGCTCTCTTATGCAATAGAATAATGTTATCCAAACCTGTCAAAATGTTTACTGACGTATTTTACTGACGCATTCTGCTATAGCTCTATCCCATTCTCCTTGCACAGCTCTCTGGCGCTCTCCACGGAGTCTATCCCTGTCTTGTTCTTGATCGGAGCAAATTCGTGATTTCTGACCACCTCGAAGGGCAGGCAGGAATCCAGTTCATGGATCATATCAAGCACCAGCTGCTCGAATTTATAACCGTTGGGACTTTCCGGTTTCACAGGCATTCCGTTCTCATCCAGATAAGGGATCTTCTTTTCCACAATGTGCAGCGGAAGCTTCCTGGCCGCGATCTCTTCCAGATCCTTTTCCCGGAAAAGGTAATTCAGGATCACCCCAAAATTATAGGCCGGCTCGCCCTGCGCATCTTTTGCATCCATCAGCTCCTGCGTCATATCGTAATACTCTACGATGGAAGGTCTTCCATCTTCCAGGCACATAGCGCCCACTTTCTCATCCGGCGCGTTCTTTCTTACTACTTTCGCGCCCACCGCGCTGTCGGTGGCGATCGTCGCACCTACGAAACAGGGATCTGCAATACGCTGCAGTACATTGTCCACAGCAAAGACATTGAGCCATTCCACGCCCGCAGCCTGAATCTGATCTACCACGCCCCACTTCATCATGGACAGGAACCATCCGCCGTTGCCGTTGGGCGACGTGGACATCTTCCATTTCTCTTCCATATATACTCTTCCCTCATAATCAGAAGCGGGTGCCATATCCTGCATGAAGAAAGTCACATATTCCGGATTATAACCGAAATAATTCTTCTCCTTGAAGAAAGCCGTCGTCGCTTCATGGTTCTTGTCACTCGTCATGACATAGAGCGGAATCCACGCATCCGCCTGCCGTACAACATCCATCAGATTCTCTACCAGACGCTGGAAGATAAATACTTCCTTAGTCAATCCGATATTATATACCCCTTTTGGCGCATCGGAGCCGAGCCTTGTCCCCATGCCTCCCGCGAGGAGCACGGCGCCCACTTTCCCTGCCTTGATGGCCTCCAGGCCGATCTTCGTATATTCTTCCCGCTTCTGTGCGATCTCAGCAAGCTGCATCACCGGAATCGGTGTGATTTCCCCTCTCGGATTCAGCTCCGCCTTATGCCTGCACTGTGCCAGAACCGCCAGATCCGTGTTTTCAATCTGTTGGAGCAGTTCCTCTTTCTCATATCCGCTCAGATCCTCATAGTATTTCAATACGTGCAATTGTCCGTGTTTCTCCAGTTTGTCGTATGCCTCCTGATAGTTCATATCTGCCTCCCATCTGAAATATCTTACATAATATTATCTCCGTTATTTCATTATTTTACCATGAACGGTCCGGCATCTCAATCTCCTTTTCAAGCGCCCTGTATCCCATCGACTTTTTTTCTATTTATATAACTATATCCGACAAAAATATGATATACTGATATTAATTTATTGATCGTCGGGAGGACTATATATGAAAAAGGAAAAGAAACAAAAACAGGTATCGGTAGCTTTCTACCGCAAAATACGCACAAGGCTGATCACGTCTTTCATGATCCCCGTACTGTGCATCATTTCACTGGGCGTCGTCTCTTATCGTCAGGCGTCGCAGGCAATCATCTCCAACTATGAAAAATCTGTTCACGAAACACTGAACATGACTACCCAATATATTACCCTGGTGATCGATACCGTCCGCTCCAATTATAAGTCCTATTTGTCCGACACCGACCTGACAAGCTATTTCAAAGGCTTCATGGGCAGCAGCCCTGCCAAAACACTGGCCTTAACTTATACGAAAGAACTCAACCGCGACGTCAACACGAACGCTCTGGTTAATGATATCTTTTTCATCTCTGATGAGATGACTCCCATTACTACCAGTGCGCCCACCACGTCCGAGCTTCTCAGCGCATACCAGGAGACGCCCCAGGGGGCGCAGGTCAATGATGACCGCAGCAATTATCATCTGTTCGGCAATCTGTGCGACGCCGACAGCGCATTGGGAACCGATAATACCAAGTATTCCCTGCGACTCTCCAAATACATATACTCCGGCAAATCCATGATGCTGATCGATCTGGACCGCAGAACCATTATGGACTCTCTTGCCGCATTGGAATCAGGTGAGGGAAGCTATGTCGCACTGATCACACATGACGGTACGGAATTCTATTCCGATGGCAAGACCGCACAGAATTCACTTTTTACAAATTCTGAATTCTATCAGCGGGTTGCCGACGCCGAAGAGAGCGGCATGGAATATGTAAACTATAACGGTGAGACATATCTGTTCCTTTACTCTCCGATGTATGCAGGCAATGCCACACAGGCGGCTATGATCTGCTCCCTCATTCCCCAGTCCACGATTCTGGCAGAGGTGGCCAATATCCGAACCGTAGCCATTGGCTTCGTCGCATTCGGCACGGTCATCGCACTGCTGCTTGGATGTATATTATCTGCGCGCATCAACGGCAATATTTACTATATTCTGCGTCAGCTGAAGAAAGTGGCGGAGGGCGATCTGACGATCCACCTGGAGACAAAGAGCAAAGATGAATTTAAGCTTTTGGCAATGGGCGTTAATGCCATGACCGACAGCATGAAGTCTGTCATCACCAACGTCACCTCCGCAAGTGATTCGTTGAATCACGCGGCTGCGCAGGTCACAGACGCTTCCGAAACCTTTGTGACGGCGGCGGAAAATATTCAGACTGCCATCTCCGAAATTGAATGCGGCGTGACGCAGCTTGACGAGAATTCCGGCGACTGCCTGTCACAGATGGATTCCCTCTCCCACAAGATCGGCAATGTTACCGACGGCACACAAGGAATCATTACGCTGACAGAATCTACCAGCTCATCGATCAGCACGGGAATGTCATCTATGACAATCTTAACGGACAGCGCTAAGAAAACTTCCGAGATTACCAATAATGTAATCTATGCGATCGAAGACCTGGCGGACAAATCCCGCTCGATTGGTCAGATTATAGAAAGCATCAACAGTATTGCCAAAAAGACAAACCTTCTGTCCTTAAATGCCTCCATCGAGGCCGCAAGAGCCGGGGAATCCGGACGGGGATTCGCGGTCGTTGCAGAGCAGATCCGCCAGTTAGCCGATCAGTCCGCCGACTCCGCAGGACAGATTCAGGTTATCGTAGACGATATCGTAAACACCACTTACAAGGCCGTAGATATTGCCAAAGAAGCGGAAGCCACCGTAGAATTCCAGGAAAAAGCCGTTGCCGAGACAACCGAATCATTCCTGACTATGGATTCCCAGATACATACGCTTTTGGAATCTATCGCTTTGATATCAGAGAGTATGCATAATATGGAACATGCCCGCAGCACTACCCTGAACGCCATCGAGGGCATCTCTTCCATCTCCGCTGAGACTTCTGCCGGTTCCTCACATGTCAGCGCCACTGTCTCCGCACAGCAGAGCGCCATTCAGTCGTTGGATACCGCTGCGAACATATTACAGGAGCACGCCACAGAATTAACCAAGCTGCTCCATCAGTTTAAAATTTAGAATATGTATTTTATGAAAGGATAGACGCCGTTTTCCGGCGCACATAAAAGAACGCCGGAATCAGGAAAATATCAGCAAAAATCCATGCAAGAGGATTGGCAAAGCACACTGCTCCAAACCCGAAGAGGGGAACAAGCACGAAGCCTGCCAATCCTCTTGCCAACATCTCAAACGCTCCGGCGAATACCGCCAGCTTACTGTACCCCATACCCTGAATCAGGAAACGTACGATATTGACAAGGGCAAGCGGGAAATAGAAAATCGCATTTGTCCGGATAAATCTGTATGCGTTCCCCAGAATAGCGGTTTCACCGGGGTTGATAAACAAAAGCAGCAGACTGCTTCCCACCGCAAAGGCGATCACCAGAGCAATCAGCGAATAGATCAGACCAAGAATCGTACAGGCTTTCAACCCCTCATCCACACGATCCAGATCTCCGGCTCCCACATTCTGGCCTCCATAGGTAGCCATCGTGGAACCCATGGCATCAAAAGGACATACCATAAGCATGCTCAGCTTACCTCCGGCTGTAACTGCTGCCACCGCATCGGAGCCAATGCCATTCACGGAGCTTTGCAGAATAACACTTCCGATCGCCGTGATGGAATACTGCAGCCCCATCGGGATTCCCATACCGCACAGCTTACCAACATATCCCCTGTCCCATCTCCACTCATCCCTGGACAGCTTTAGAATCGCAAACTTCTTATACATATAGAGCAGGCAGCATATCCCTGCCACAGCCTGAGATACCACCGTAGCGACGGCCGCTCCCGCAACCCCCATATGAAACACGATAATGCACAGCATATCCAGAAAGATATTGAGAACCGCCGCCATCACCAGGAATACTACCGGTGTCTTACTATCCCCAAGAGAACGCAGGATTGCCGCGGTCATATTGTACAGATAGGTAACCGGAATACCAAGGAAAATGATGACGATATAATTATAGGAAGCATCTATGATATTCCCAGGTGTCCGCATGGCTTGCAGGATCATACGACAGGACGCTGTCACAAGAACAGTCATGACCACCGCAAAAACACATGACAGCCATACACTGTTCGCCACATATCTGCGCAGGTTTCCCTCATGTCTTGCACCGAATTCCTGCGCGATCGGAATCGCGAATCCATTACATACCCCCATGCAAAAACCGATGATCAGGAAATTCACGGAGCCCGTAGCCCCTACCGCAGCCAACGCGTCCACGCCCAGATAATGCCCCACGATAACCGCATCTACCATGCTGTAGAACTGCTGGAACAACAGACCAAACAAAAGCGGTACGGCAAATGCCAGAATCAGCCGCATAGGACTGCCTTTCGTCATATCTTTTTCCATAATACTCCTCCATTCCCGCTCAACCTGCGAATTTGGGTGCAAGCACAAATTTGCGCTAAAGATACAAAACGCCCCAACATACTTATCGTCGGGGCGCCTGTAATGTATTGATAATAAGTGTAAAGGAAGATCAATGCCTATTTCGCAAGACGGATCACGTTCCAGCTCTTTTTCTCGAAAACAGCCTGCAGCACGCCGCCGTCAACTTTGGAGCTGCCGCCCGCTTTCGGAACTACGTTATTGGGCTCTGCCTCCGTATTGACCGCTTTCAGATCGTCGTTATGCATTACAATATGCTCCTGCACCCGATAGCCTGCATATTGTCTCAAATCCAAAGTCACTTCCATATCTTCTTCCAGATCTTTATTCACCGCAAAGATCACCACTTCCTCTTTCTCCTCATTCTCCACTACCACGCAATCCAAATAGGGCGCTTCTCCGTATTTCTTCGCTTCATATACCGGAGACTTCACGATCGTGTTAAGGACCGTACCCTGTCCCATAGTTGCTGCATGCATGTAAGGATAGAATATTGTCTGTCTCCATGCACCCGTATCAGAAGTCATGATCGGTGCGATAACATTGACAAGCTGCGCCAGACATCCGATCTTCACGCGATCCGCATGGCGGAGCATGGTGATCAGCATACTACCCACCAGAAGCGCATCTTCGAAATTGTATACATCTTCCAACTGATGAGGTTTCTGAATCCACTTCTCAAGCTTCTTATCCGCCTCATTGGAGTGATACCATACATTCCACTCATCCAGGGAGATATTGATATCCTTCTTGCCGTGATGCTTGCCTTTCACATAATCACAGATCGATACCACTGTGGAGATAAACTGATCCAGATCTACATTGCTGGCAAGGAAATTCGCAGAGTCATTGTCCTGATTGCCATAGTACTGATGCATGGAAACGTAGTCGATCGTATCATAGCACTCATCCAGCACAACAGCCTCCCACTCCCCAAATGTAGGCATCTGAGAATTGGAGCTTCCGCATGCTACCAACTCAATAGAGGGATCCAGTATCTTCATAACCTTACCGGTTTCGTTAGCGATCCTGCCGTATTCTGCAGCCGTCTTATGGCCGATCTGCCACGGGCCGTCCATCTCATTGCCCAGACACCATGTCTTGATTCCATGAGGCTGTGCATAGCCGTGAGATTTACGCAGATCACTCATCTGCGTACCGCCATTGAAATTGCAGTACTCCAACAGGTCTTTAGCTTCCTGAATGCCTCTTGTTCCCAGATTAACCGCCATCATGATATCGCTGCCAGCCTTTTTGGACCAATCCACAAACTCATTCAGACCAAACTGGTTGGACTCTACCACTTCCCATGCAATATCTACCTGCGCAGGGCGCTGCTCCTTGGGACCTACGCCATTCTCCCACTTATAGCCGGACACAAAGTTGCCGCCCGGATAACGCACGATCGGCACATTGCACTCTTTCACCAGCTCCAATGTATCTTTACGAAAACCCTGTTCGTCCGCAAAAGGACTTTCGGGCTGATATATTCCTTCATAAACCGCTCTGCCCAGATGCTCAATAAAAGAGCCGTAAATCCTCTTGTCAATTTTACTCACGATATACTCTTTGTCAATAATAACCTGTGCTTTTTTCATTTTACAATTTTCCTTTCCGCTTATTGTTCTGCGATCACTGCTTGATGGTAAGCCCATTCTATCAAACCAAATGGAAATAGCCATATCTTTTCTTCCGCTCTATTTGACTTTTTTTCCGATGTTTTATAGAATATTTTGGAAAAGGAGGCTCGTATCATGTTTCACACAGGCTACTGCGATTACAATCGTTCCAATCCCGATCATGACAGGATCGACCGCCCCGAGGGCAGCGGCGACTATCTGATCGTCTATTTCATGACGCCCATGAAAGTGTATATGGGATCCGAAAAGATCATAACGAAAGAGGGCGCTTTCCTGCTCTATACGCCGGGAGAACCCCAGATCTATCAGGCTGTGAAGAAATTCAAGAACAGTTTTGTACATTTTACATGCGACGACGACAGTTTCCTGTCCACCTATCAGCTGCCTGTCAACCGAATCGTCTACCTGCCATATCCGGATGCCATGAACGCACTTTTCAAAAATATCTATGTGGAAAGTGTGGTAAAACAGGATTATTACCAGGAACAGATCGACAAACTGATGCATCAGCTCTTTATCCTTTTTTCCAGACAGCTGCACACATATCCGAAAGAAATCGGAATTCACGCCGATCTGTATGAGCAGTTTAAGAAGGCACGGATCGAAATCCTTACTCATATTGACCGGGACTGGGACGCGGACCGGATGGCCGCCCTGACGAATCTGGGCACCAGCCAGTTCTACAATTACTACAAACTTTTTTTCAACCGCTCCCCCAAGTCTGAGCTGCTAGACGCCCGCATCGAGCGTTCCAAGCATCTGCTGCGGGTGGAGAAGATTCCCGTAGGACAGGCGGCAGTACAGGCAGGGTTCGACAACCTGTCCCACTTCACACGTTATTTCAAAAAAATGTGTGGAATGACGCCCTCAGAATATGGCCGCATGGAGGCGCCCGAGGAAAACTGACAGGGATTGGCAGATAAATATTGACAAATGATCCGCCGTGAGCGTATTCTTAGTGACAATACCATCTAAAATAACTGCTAAGACAGTACCGCCCTGGCAAATACACCTGACTGTATACGGCTGTCACGGCAGATCATCGAAGAAATGGAGCATCCTATGAAAGACAGATTTTACTCACAAATATTGAAACTGGTCGTACCTATCGTGATCCAAAACCTGTTGAGCGCAGCCGTCAACTCCGCCGACGTTGTCATGCTCAATTCCGTAGGGCAGTCCTCCATCTCGGCCGTATCCCTTGCAGCCAACTATGCCAACGTGCTCTTTATGGTCTACTATGGCCTGGGAACCGGAGCGACACTGTTGAGCGCACAGTACTGGGGCAAAAAGGATCTGCAGGCCATCCGGGTGATCGAGGGAATCGCCATGCGTTTCTCCCTGCTCATCACCCTTGTCTTCTCGGGGTTTGCGGCCCTGGCGCCAGAGCTGATGATGCGGCTTTTTACTCCCGATGCGGAGCTGATCCGGATCGGCGCAAGTTATCTGCGCATCATGTCCGTGACCTATCTGTGCTGGGGCGTCATAGAAATCTATCTTGCCGTACTGCGAAGCATCGGTCAGGTAACGATTTCCATGGTACTGAATGTTCTGGCTTTCACTCTCAATATCTTCCTGAACGCAGTGTTCATCTTCGGACTCTTCGGCGCACCGCAGTTAGGAGCCGTGGGAGTCGCCATTGCCACTGCCATATCCCGTATCGTGGAACTGGCCGGCTGTATCATCGTATCACTGACGCTGAGCAGGAATTTGAAGCTGAATCCTGTCTATATGTTCATTCACAACAAAGAACTGACAAGGGACTTCATTCACCTGTCGCTGCCCGCACTTGGTAACGACATATCCTGGAGTGTCGCTTTCTCCATGTATTCCGTCATCCTGGGGCATCTTGGCACCGACGCGGTAGCTGCCAACTCCATCGTGATCGTTGTGCGCAATTTCGGTACGGTGCTCTGCTTCGGAACCGCCAGCGCCGGCGGCATCCTGCTCGGCAATGTGATGGGTGAGGGCGATATGGAGCGCGCCAAAGAATATGCATCCAAACTGATGAAACTGACTATTATCACAGGCGCCCTCGGCGGTGTGCTGATTCTGATCGCCACACCTTTTGTCCTGCATTTCGCTTCCCTAAGCGAGACGGCCATGTACTACCTGAAATATATGCTGCTCATCAACACTTATTATGTGATGGGAGCTGCCGTCAACACAACGCTGATCGCAGGCGTCTTCCGCTCCGGCGGCGACACCAGATTCGGACTGATCTGCGATACGGTGGATATGTGGTGCTATGCAGTTCCTCTCGGCTTTATCGCCGCTTTTGTCTTCAAACTCCCGGTGCTTGTGGTCTACTTCCTGCTGTGCACCGACGAGTTCGTGAAATGGCCCTGGGTCATCAAGCGCTACCGCAGCGGCAAATGGCTCAAAAACATTACAAGAGACAATCTGTTTGCACAAGAAGGACAATAACATGCTGTATTATCTGGCTCCTCTGGAGGGCATTACCACCTACATATACCGCAACGCCTATGCGCGTTATTTCGGCGGGATCGACAAATATTTCACGCCTTTTTTATCGGATAAAAGTACAGCTTCCACCAGAGAAATTCGTGATATCCTGCCTGAGAATAATACCGGAATCCCGCTTGTACCTCAGATTTTGAGCAATCAGGCCGACCGGTTCCTGGCAGTTGCCGACAGAATCGCCTCCTACGGATATGATACCGTCAACCTGAATCTCGGCTGTCCCTCAGGCACCGTGACCGCCAAAAAACGTGGTTCCGGTTTCCTGTGCGACCCGGATGCGCTGGATGCATTCCTGTATGAGATCTACGAAAAATGTTCTCTGAAGATTTCCATCAAGACCAGGCTTGGCATCGACAGCCTGGATGAGTGGGCTCGGCTGTTAGAAATCTACGGCAAATACCCCCTCGAAGAACTGATCATACATGTCCGGCTGCAGCAGGAATTCTACGCAGGCAGAACACACCCGGAAGCCTATGCCGCTGCAGTGAAGCGGCTTGAACACTGTACGGCTGCAGACCCGCACGCAGAAACTTTAAACGGCATACCGCTATGTTATAACGGGGATATTGTTTCCGTTTCCAGCCTTGCCAAAATTATGGAGCAGACCCCTTTGAACCGTGTCATGATCGGCAGGGGCATTATCCAAAACCCCGGCCTGACAGCCCAGCTCCGCTCTGCCAAGCTCTCCTGCAGCGCACATCCTGCACAGGAGACAGAGCCCGCCGTTTCCGCAGACAGACGGCTCCATTCCTCAGAAACCTGGAGAGCCTTTCATGACGAGATTCTGGAGGGGTATATGCAGATCATGTCCGGAGATTCACCCGTCCTGTACAAGATGAAAGATCTCTGGACCTATATGAGCCGCAGTTTTGATGGCTCGGAGAAGTGTTTAAAGAAACTCCGGAAAGCAACCCGCATTCCGGAGTATGTAAGAGCTGTGGATGAGATGTTTCGCTTGTGGGAGTAGACAGTCCCGCCATCCTGTCAGAGATTTATGACCCCGACTGCTGCGCCCACCGCGCCGCCCCCAAGCAGCATCTCTTTCACCCGTCTCTGCAATCCGGTTCTCTCCGGCAAACGGCTGTACTGCGTATCAACCGGAACCTGAAACAGCCATTCTATATACTCTTTATCATCTTTATCTTCCTGCACAATACGAAATCTATTCTGAAACTGTACAATGTGGGAAGTCTCAGACAACAGCGGCCGCAGCGCCGGTGACATCAGCCAGGATTCACAGACATACCTGTCATATGCATACGCACTGTAATATGTCCGGAAAAAGATCTGTGCCTCTCTCAGCGAGCGCTCAACTGACACATCTGTCATATCCGCATCCGAGGGAATGTGTACACTGATCACATCTTCCCCTTCATATTTTGCAAACTGGTATTCCAATGCCCCGATTCGAAAAATCTCCATGCTTGTCTGCCGGTATGTCCACCAACCCCTGTCAAAAAACATCTGCCCTGTCTTATCCTTGCATTCTCCCAGAAACCTTATGAAACATTTCATCGTATCTGTATAGACGGTTTCCGGAATATCCATCGCCGCATATTTCCTATGGACACGGCGGGCGCTTTCCAGCTGGCAGTATAACATTCGGAAATTACCCTCATCCTCCTGCAAGATCTCCTGCAAAGCTCCGTATGCCTGCGCCGCGCACGCTCTGTCCGTCAGCTGTTCCACATACGAATCGACCAGACCCGGATCCAACTCTTCCCCCACGTCCCGCAAGCGCTCTCTGATTTCCTCCGGCAAGCCGATCCTGTCATATAATTCCTGTAATTCCATAATAGTTCCCACACTTTCTCACCTTTGTAAACATTTTTGTAAACATTTCCACAACAAGCTGCTGATCCATCCCAGAACAAAAAGCTGTCATACCGTATGAACACCTATCCGGTATAACAGCCTGTCATTTCCCTCTTTCTTTCCATCCACCGTCTATTCATGCGGTGTTCCCCACAAGTATTACCCCTGCGCATACCGCGTCAAAAACTGCTTCGTCCTCTCTTCCTGAGGATGATCGATCACCTGTCTGGGATCTCCCTGTTCCACGATCACACCGTCGTCCATAAAGATCAGCTGATCCGATACGTCTCTGGCAAAAGCCATCTCATGGGTAACAATGATCATCGTTGTTTTCTGATCCGCCAGCCCTCTGATCACTTTCAAAACCTCGCCTGTCAGCTCCGGATCAAGGGCGGAAGTCGGCTCATCAAAACACAGGATATCCGGCTTTAACGCCAATGCTCTTGCGATAGCCACCCGCTGCTGCTGCCCGCCGGACAACTGATGGGGATAATGGGTCATACGGTCGGCCAGTCCCATCTCTGTCAAAAGCGCCACGCCATGCTCTTCTATCCCGGCATAAATCTCTTTCTTATTCTGTTTGAAATCCGGCCGTTCTTTGGCTAACAGTCTTTCCGCCAGCATAACGTTCTCGAGGGCCGTGTACTGAGGAAAAAGATTAAAAGACTGAAAAACCATGCCAAAATGCAGGCGCTTCGTGCGCAGCCCTTTTTCCTGCTCTTTCAAGGGCATCGCCGCATCAAACAGCGTCTCTCCTTTAACGATAATGGATCCTCTGTCCGGCGTCTCCAGAAAATTCAGGCAGCGAAGCAGCGTCGTCTTGCCGGATCCCGAAGAACCGATGATCGCCAGCGCATTGCCTTCCTCCAGCGAAAAGCTGACATCATTTAACACCATCGTAGAATCAAATTGTTTCCCAATATTTTTCACTTCCAGAATCGCCATCTGTACGCATTCCTTTCTCTTCTTACCTGAAATAGTCCAGTTTACGCTCAATATAATTAAACAACAGCGTCAGAATTCCAACAAAGATCAGGTAAAACACACCTGTATAGAACAGCGGCCAGGTCAGACCGTTACTCTTCATAAAAGAATATCCCGCAAAAGTCAGCTCATAAGCAGCAATGATACGTGCAAGAGAAGTATCCTTGACAAGCGTGATAACCTCATTGGACATGGGCGGCACAACACGTTTTACCATCTGTAACAGCGTGATCTGAAAGAAAATCTGGCTCTTTGTCATGCCCAGGACCTGACCTGCCTCCCGCTGCCCTGCCGGAACGCCCTCAATACCGCCCCGGAAGATCACCGAAAAGTAACATGCATAGTTAATACTGAAAGCCACCACGGTAGCAGTAATACGCCCCGTCTCGTTGCCGCTCCATATATTGTGCCCGAGCCATAGTCCGGGACCGTAAAATATAATAATAAGCTGCAGCATCAGAGGCGTTCCCCGGATAATCCAGACAAGCACCTGTATCAGATAACGCAGCGGTCTGAACCTGCTGATCGAACCAAATGCCAATATCAGCCCAAGGGGCAGTGAAAACAACAGCGTAAAAAGAAAAATCTGAAACGTTGTCAGCAAGCCGCCTAACAGTGATTGTGTCACACTCCAAAACATAACTACTTCTCCTTCACGAAGCCTGTTTATTCCTGTATATCTGCACTTTATGAATGCGGCGCCCCAATATGGCGCGCCGAACATCCATAACCTGTCCTATTCTCATCAGTTGGCCGGTACTACGATCACCTGTGCATTATTACAATAGGGATTGCTGCATTCCATAGCGGATTTTGTTTCTGACGTAAGTGTCATACCATTCCAGACAACGTCGATATTCTTAGATTCCAATTCCATGATCTTGTTATCCCAGTCGATCTCTACAAACTGTGCCTCGACCCCGAGCTTCTCGGCTACAACCCGGGCCATATCTGCGTCAAAGCCGATCCACTCTCCGGACTCATCCTTATAATCCATGGGTGCAAAATCCGTAATACCTACGATCATCGTACCCTTGTCCTGAATATATGCCACATCGCTGTCCTGCTCAGAAGCCGTATACTCCGATGCCGCCTGCTCAACTAATGACTCCTGTACACCGTAAGTCTTAGCTGTCTCCGCCATGGATCCGTCCGCATAGCTCTCTGCAAATACGGCGTTGATGTAGGAAGCCAGATCGGAACCTTTACGGCAGCCTACGCCATACTCCTCGGTGGTAAGCTCGGTTGTATGTTTCATATTCGGATAGCTGGTGCCCTCACCGATCATAGCACCCGCCATGAGCAGGTCAATGATCGCCGCGTCGGATGTACCGGAAGCAACTTCCATCAGCGCATCTGCCTGAGAAGCCACCACATTCATCTGAAATCCTTTCTCCTGGGCTGCAGCTTCGCCCGCAGATCCTGCTTCCACCGCATATACGAGAGCCTCATCCGCTCCTGCCGTCTCCTCTGCAGCCGCATCAGCCGCCGGCTGTCCTGCATCGCCGGACGCGCCGCCGCATCCCGTCAGTATCATCCCCGCTGTCAGCGACAGCGCCAACATAAATGCCAGTTTCTTTTTCATAATCTTCTCCTCCTGAACTCTCTCTTTAGATTCGATAACCCGGTTACCTTAATCCGGTAGTATTTTACCATAGTAGTGGGCTAAAGTAAATGGTAACTCTTTACTTTAGCCCACTTTTTACATTTCTGTCAGTCTGTCAGAACTTAATCTCCTGCCCCTGCTTGCGCCACTGCCTGAATTCCGCCGAAGCCGAGAGCAATAAGTCGGAAGAAGAATTCAACGCCGTTTCCACAGAATCCTGAATCACGCCGATGATGAATCCAACAGCCACAACCTGCATGGATACCTCGTCCGGTATGCCAAACAGGGAACATGCCATGGGAATCAACAACAGGGAACCGCCCGCCACGCCGGATGCGCCGCATGCCGCTAGTGCTGCCAGCAGACTGAGAACGATCGCTGTCGGAATATCCACGGGAATGCCAAGGGTATGTACCGTCGCCATCGTCATAACCGTGATCGTGATCGCCGCACCGTCCATATTGATCGTAGCTCCCAGCGGAATCGTCACGGAATACGTGTCCTTATCAAGTCCCATCTCCTCACAGATCTTCATATTGACCGGAATATTAGCCGCAGAGCTTCTCGTAAAGAATGCCGTGATCGCACTCTGCTTCAGGCACTTGAAGATCAACGGATAAGGATTCTTGCGGATACACCAATATACGAGAATCGGATTGGTGATAAAGTAGATTCCGAGCATACAGCCTACCAGAAGAACGAGCAGCCTGCCGTATACCGTAAAAGTCTCCAGACCACTGGTCGTCACACTCGTATATACCAGTCCGAGAATACCAAAGGGCGCCAGATTGATAATTGTCGTAACTACTTTGGAAATTCCCTCCGAAATATCCGAAAATGCTGCTTTCGTCGTATCTTTTGCTCCACGGAACGCCACGCCAAGAAGCACGGCCCATGAGAGGATACCGATATAATTTGCATTCACCAACGCCGATACCGGATTCGCCACCACATTTAACAGCAGGGTACTGAGCACTTCCACAATGCCCTGGGGCGCTGAAGCCGCCGCATCCGCCGCCTCCTGCAACACCATGTCCACCGGAAATATCATACTTGCAAACACGGCGAGCACCGATGCGAGCACCGTACTGAACATGTACAGGATAATAACGGTACGGATAACGCCGCCATGAGATTTCCCTGCATTGCTCAGTGAGCTCATTACCAGAAAGAATACCAGAAGCGGCGCAATTGCCTTGAGCGCGCCGACAAACACGTCTCCCAGGATTCCGATTCCGGAAGCTCCGGGTACGGTCAGCGCCAGAACCACGCCGATCACCAAACCCACAATAATACGTTTGACAAGACTTATGCCTGTCCATTTCTCCCACACTTTTTTCATTCTCACACAATCCTTTCCTGAGTGTTATCTTCGCTGCCGTCCTCTCTTATCACACGCCGTTTCCCCTGCGCCTTGATACCGCGTTAAAGTATAGCGGCAGCCTGTATACGGGACATGTCCCGCAAACCTACCCAAACAGTATACCACAGATAAGCCCATATGGACAGCTTTTCCCAAGACAACATTGATTTACACCCGCTTACGCTGTATAATGTCTATAAAGGTATATTAATTCCTTATGGAAAAATTGCACAAAAACTAAACTGTATCGTGATAAGGAGGTATGCACATGAAGGAACTTACCAAGATTCACTCCAAAAACCATCCCAACATCGAGTTGAAAGCGATTCGAGGGCATTTTGTAACCCCCAACTCCCATATCAATTACTTTTTGGATATGACTACGATGAAGACGAGGTTGAGCGAGGCATCCACCGCCGCCAAAGAGCTGAGCAGGCAGATCATGCTTTCCATGGTAGTAGATACGATCGTCTGTATCGATGGCTGCGAGATCATTGGAGCATTCCTGGCGGAAGAACTGACAAGAGCAGGCGTTTATTCCCGAAATGCACACCAGACAATCTATATTGTTACGCCGGAATATTCAGCATCCGGACAGATGCTGTTTCGTGATAACTACCTTCCCATGATCAAAGGGAAGAATGTACTGCTTCTTCTGGCCAGCGCAACTACAGGACGGACGGTCACCAAAACGGTGCAGACGCTTACATACTACGGCGCATCGATCAGCGGCGTGAGCGCAATCTTCAGCGCCGCCAACAGTGTAATGGGAATTCCGATCAACGCACTGTTCCACACGTCAGACATTCCGGAATATAAGACTTACAGCTCCGAAGAATGTGCATTATGCAAAGAGAAACAGCCCATCGATGCTTTTGCCAATGCATATGGCTATTCTGTCATACAGTAGCAGCCGCCAAAGCGCGAAACAGCCGGCGGAAGATCCAATATGACATACGATCATCTGGCAATACAGCAGATTAACATGATATTGAAATGATACCGAGAAAAGCAGCGTTTCATCCCTGAGAGGAAACGCTGCTTTTAGCAAAATTCAGGATGGTACGAATATGAAACATAATATGTCAAATGGGCGCTCAAAGCCAAACGCCTCAAAATCTCAAAAGACAAGGCACAGCAGGGAAAACGTCCGTATTACTTTTAATATGGCATGGCCGTCTATCGTGGAATCTTTCTTTGTCGCTTTCGCCGGGTTAGTGGATTCTCTGATGGTCAGTTCCCTCGGCTCCTATGCCGTAGCCGCCGTAGGCCTCACAACTCAGCCCAAATTCATCGGCTTGTCCCTCTTTTTTGCCCTGAATGTGGCTATCTCGGCACTGGTTGCCAGAAGACGAGGGGAAGAAAAACCTGAAGAAGCGAACAGAATTCTCAGTACTTCCATCCTGTTTATCATAATAGCGGCAATACTGCTAAGCCTCCTGTTCGTGGCGCTGGCCGGCCCCATCATACATATGTGTGGATCCACACCACAAACCCACGACAGCGCGGTAGCATATTTCAGGATCATCATGGGCGGCATGATCTTTAACTGCATCCAGATGGGCATCAACTCCGCACAGCGGGGTGCAGGCAATACCAAGATTACCATGCGGACGAATGTGACTTCCAATACGCTGAATATCATCTTTAATTATCTGCTGATCAACGGCCGCTTTGGTTTCCCTGCCCTGGGCATTCACGGCGCGGCGTTAGCGACTGTTCTTGGCACGGTCGTGGCGTGTATCATGAGCATCCTGTCCATCTTAAAGCCGGAGGGCTTCATCAGCCTGCCCTATATTATACACAACAGGATCCTGCCTGCCCTGGAATGTTTCATACATCTGGTTAAAGTAGGGTACAGCGTGTTCTTCGAACAGCTCCTTATGAGAATCGGATTTATGCTGACAGCGATCATGGCGGCCAGACAGGGAACCGATGCGATGGCCGCCCATCAGGTAGGCATGAATATTATGGGACTCTCTTTTTCCTTTGGAGACGGCCTGCAGGCGGCCGCCGTTGCACTCATCGGGCGCAGCCTCGGTGCGGGGGATGAAGAACTCGCCAAGGAATACGGACGCATATGCAGGTTGTTCGGCGGCGTGATCTCCATATGTCTTGCCGCCATCTATTTTGCCGGTGCCGGAACACTCATGCGTCTCTTCTTCAAGGAAGAGCATATCGTCGCGATCGGGGTAAGTATCATGCGCGTCATCATTTTTGTAGTCGCCTTCCAGATCAGTCAGGTAGTATATATGGGCTGTCTGCGGGGGGCCGGAGACACTTTATACACTGCGGTAGCTTCCACGATCAGCGTCACTTTTATCCGTACCATCGGCTCTTTGCTGGGCGGCTATGTGTTCGGCCTGGGTATTGTGGGCATCTGGCTGGGTGTCCTGGCTGACCAAATCTCACGGTTTATCTTTGCTTCTACTCGGTTTAAGAAAGGAAAATGGACGAGGATCAAAATCTGATCCCCGTCCATGTATTCAGCAGTATTCTTATATAACATTTTATATGATATTTTGTATGATATTCCTACTGCAGTTTAAATTTCCCCACTTCCGCATTCAGTTGTCCGGCGATATCCTTATTGGAATCGGCCTTGCTTCCGATATCGCTGACACTGCTTGTCAACGCGACTGTCATCTCAGACACATTCGTAATGCCCTGCGCGCTCTCTCCTACTGCCGTCTTAACCCCCTCGACCATCTCTCTGATGCTGTCCATACTGCATCTGAGTTCTTTACTCTCCGCCGCAAATCTCTGCATCATCTCATTCATGTTTCCAACATCATTCTGATAGTTTTCGCTGGTTGTCAATAACTGTTCGTAGCCGCCCATCGCCGTCTCGTTCATGAAACGGATCATTTCCTCCGACTCGGCCGCCAGCTTATCTACCGATTCGATGACTTCCGCCGTCACTCTCTGAATCTCCGCCGCAGAACTCGCGGAATTAGTCGCAAGTTTACCGATTTCATCAGCCACCACCGCGAATCCTTTGCCGGCTTCTCCTGCCCTGGCCGCCTCAATGCTTGCATTCAGCGCAAGCAGATTGGTCTGCTCGGTAATGCTGATGATATTTCTTGTAAGTTCCTTGATCCGCTCCACCTCTCTGGACTTCTCAATTTTCTCCTGAACTGAGGCAGCCATACGCTCCGCCTGTACCGCCGCGCTCTCTCTGTTTGTCACCGCCCTGCTATGTACCGTCGAAGCATTCTCCATAATCTGATTCGAAGAACTGCTCCCCTCTTCGGACTGATGATAAATCTCTTCGATGGAATCAAAAGCCCGCCCGATGGAATCATTGACCTGATCCAGAGATGCACTGGATTCCTCCATCGCCGCGCTCATCTCCTCCATCGTTGCAGACACATCCGTGATATTGACTTCCGCATCTGCAAGCTTCTCGGCCATCAACTGTGACGCGCCATTTAACTCTTCGGAGTTACCGGCAATATTTAACATGATATCCCGTATATAACTCAAGAGGTTATTCACATTGTTTGCAATCAGCTCCATCTCGTCACCGCTGGTCACCTCCAGCTTCTGTGTCAGATCACCTTCATTGTGCACCAGTTCATAGATCTTGCTGTCCACAGTCGTCAGGCTCTTAATGATACGTCCCACAATAAGATTGATGATAATAAGCGCCCCGATCAGGCAGATCAACGTAATCCCCACTGTCTGCCGCAATATGGCGTTCAACCGCCCTATCACGCCTGAGGCGTCATAATCGCATCCGATGACCGCCGTAACTTTACCTTCCTGATCAAAAATCGGCATATAAGCCGAGATCAGATCCCCGTCTTGTGTAGAGTCAATATAATCCTGCACATATGCCTGCCCTGCAAAAACACCCTGCAGTTCCTGGTATGACACTTCAAACACATCTCCGAACGCTGCACAATCCTGCGAATCATCCGTATCAATTCCGTAATACACCTGCCTGCCATCCGTATATAATGTATATAAATATTGAATGCCACAGTCATCCTTAATCCCACGCAATGTGGCAAGCATCTCTTCATAGATCTCGCTGCCCTCAGACCCGGGCGCCAGGCTCTCCAGCTTCCCCACATCGACCACTTTTGTAGCTATGACGGCGGCCATCTGTGCCTCCTCCACCCCCATAGCGACCAGTCCATCTCTGGTGTGTTCATAGGAATTCATACCCATAACCACACAGAGTATTATGATCAATATACTTGCCGGAATCACAATCTTAAATCGAATACTTAATTTCCTCGTTTTGGACTTCTTCATTATCCTGCCACCCTCTTTTTCATGCGGCCGCCCGCGCTGCAGGCGGTTAACACTTAATGATTGATACTGTCTTCATTATAACAGCATCTGCTTTGCTCTGCGTAAAACTGCTTTAGCTTGCATGAGCCTATTATACCATGCGGCAGGCTGAAAATAAATATCCTTTCCCTCATTGCTCTCATACATTAAATCCTTTAATGGCTTACTGGTATATTTTGAAAGGTTACCATAAAATCAAAAGTTTCCATATGATTGCATGGAAGAATATCCTTATTTTTGATATTCATGATTAAAGAATAAATGTGTCCGGAATCAGACACATATTTTCTTTAAGGCAGATCCCCTTATCTGTGCTATAATTTTGTAGCAAAGCACAGCAAACAGAACCACCATCAATATAAGAACGGAGGCATATCATGATCAATCGTCTGTTGGGCATCGTCTACCTGTTAATGAACAAAAATACCGTCACCGCCGCCGAGCTGGCCGAGCGCTTTGAAGTATCCGTACGGACGATCTATCGGGATATTGACACCTTAAGCATGGCAGGAATTCCGGTCTATGCAACCAAGGGAAGAAACGGAGGCATTCATCTGATGGAGCAGTTCGTGCTCGACAAAATGCTCGTCTCCAAAAAAGAACAGCAGCAGATTCTTGCCGCCCTGTCGAGCCTGCGTGAGACAGGAGGCGCGGAAGAAGAAGAAATTCTGAGCAAACTGGGGGATTTTTTCATGGAAAAGCCCGAAAGCTGGGTTTCCATCGACTTCTCTGACTGGAGCGGACGGCGAAAAGAACTTTTTAACCGGATCAGAAGAGCAATTCTGGGACGTCAGGTCATGCATTTTGACTACTATGGTCAATACGGTGATATGAGTCACCGCTGCGTAGAACCGACACAGCTCCTGTTCAAGGAATATACATGGTATGTGCGGGCCTACTGCCGAACAAAGCAGGACATGCGTCTGTTCAAGGTACTGCGTATGAAACGGGTGGAAGTATCGGATGAAATCTTTCCGGAAAGAGATATGAAGCATATCGGCGCTCAGCACGGCGCCGGGGACTCAGACCCCCATCTCTCCATACATCCCACAGAATTTCCAACGCCTGGGCTGCTGCCGGAGATCACCCTGTGGATCGACCAAAAGGAGGCCTACCGCGTCTATGACCGTTTCGACGAAGATGAGATCACGGTACTGCCCGGCGGACACTTCAGAATCTGCCAGCAATGTATCGTAGATGACTGGGTGTACGGCATGATTCTGTCATTTGGTCCCTCGGCGCGGGTCATAGCGCCTGATTGGGTGCGCTCCGAGATAGAGCGGCGCATCAGAGCGATGGCATGTCTGTATGAGGCTCATTGATCCTGCGGATCACACGGGACGGATTGCCTGCTGCCAGCGAATTGGCCGGAATATCCTTGGTGACTACACTTCCCGCTCCGATCACGGAGCCGTCCCCGATCGTCACCCCCGGCAGCACGATCACACCACCGCCCAGCCAGCATCCGTTGCCGATCTGAATCGGCAGCGCATACGTCCGGCAGAAATATTCTCCTGTCCCAGGCTCCCAATCGGGCGTAAGGCGGTCTGACAGCTCGACAGGGTGGGTGGCCGTATACAACTGTACATTCGATGCGATCAACACATTGTCTCCAATTGTGATCCGGTTACAGTCCACGAAAGTACAGTTCATATTGACAGATACATTATTACCGATATAAATATTCTGGCCGTAATCACAAATAAACGGATGTCCTACAGATACGTTTGTGCCGACCGCGCCAAACAACTGCTTCAATAGTTCCGTTTTTTCTTCTTTCTGTTCGTAGGCAAGCCCATTATATGCTTTCAGCAATGTTCTCGCACGGGTCTTAAACTCCAGAAAAATCTCATCGTGACAATTATAATATTCTCCCGCCAGACACTTTTCCAACTCATTCATGCTCATATATACTTACCTCCTGACAAAATTATAATGCCATCTACTGCTCCGTGCAACGAGACTGTTCCAAATTACAAAGATTTCCCGTAAAACATGACAGGCTGATGTCATATTATCCCTGCTATAGTAATCTCATACACTGCAGGAGGACAAACAACCTGTGACATACACTGCTTGTCCCATATCCTGCCTAAACAAGACATTTCACAACGAACATGCAATCTGTCATGAGAGAAGTGGAATCACAACCAAACAGGAGGATTTTAACATGGAAATGAAAACAGAAATGAAAATTTGTCAAAGCTGCGGTATGCCGATGCAGGAAAACCAGTACGGCACGAATCAGGACGGGAGCATAAACGAAACATACTGCTGCTACTGCTACAAAGACGGCGCTTTCGTTCAGGACTGCTCCCTCGAAGAAATGGCAGACTTCTGTGCACCTTTCGAGGTGGAGGGCGGACGCTGCAAGACCGTCGAGGAAGCGAAAGCCGCATTAATGCAGTATTTCCCTACGTTGGCGCGCTGGAAAGCATAGGCCCCCTGCGCTCTCACACAAAATGCCCCAAGGCTGCGCTATAGAGTCTTGGGGGTATTGGTTCATCTATTTCTTCCCATCTTGTTTCAGCAAAGCCTGCACTGCAAACTTTCCCGACGTCACTGCCATCGGAAGTCCCCCGTTGGTCGTAAGCCACTGGCTTGCAAGAAATACATTGGATAATCCCTTTATGCTGTTTTTTACTGTCAGGCTCTTATATCCTTGCTGTTCGAAGAAACTCATGTATGCACCCTGATATGCACCGCACCATTTTGTAAACGTAACCGGTGAATAGGTGTCGAGCAGGATCAGCCTGTCCTGCAGTACAGGAAAATGCCTGATCAGACGCTCCCTGACAGCCTCCGCCACTTCCTGCTTTTTCTCCAGGTACCGTTCTTTCTCATGATAAATCTCATTCCAGTATGCGTAATCCGCCGAATCCTGCGGGATACTACACCTGATCACACGTCTGTCCGCAGGAAAAAGCGTCTTGTCATAATCATACATCCGCGCACTCAGATAATCGATCTTCTGTGTTCCCACAGTAAATCGTTCGCAGGGAAAAACGATGGAACCGGTAATATCTGCACAATTCTCTTTCCCTCTGATTCCAAAAGACACACCGAACAGGGAAAATACCTTGTACCCCTCCGGATGTGCATACATTTTCCTGAGCTTCCTGTCCATATATCCAGGATCCAACAGGCCGCCGAAAGTCACCGCCGGATCAGTGGCGCACACCACATAGTCACAATCTACAGTACTGCCATCCGCAAAGGAAACTGACTGTGCTTTTCCATGACTGACATTGACCCTTTCTGCCGCCATGGAAGTACAGATCCTGCCGCCCAGTTCCCGATACCGGCTGACAATACGCTCAACCATGCCCACAGAGCCGCCGGCAGGAATTGCCGCGGTCTTACTTGTATAAAATGCATAAGAAGAAAGCAATGTGATGGCCTTACAAGCAGGATTCAGGTACCGCCGCATCATTTCCCGTACGCACGGATTCCCAAATCGATTCGCCAGATCGTCGATCGTATCTTTGCCATATTCTCTTATGACTCTGCCCATGTCAGCCATACTCATGCCGAATTTCATGTACTCGCCCAGTTTCATCTCTGCCAGTGATTTCTCACAGGGCACTCTCACGGATTCCGCCATCCTGACACAATCGAAAAAACGGTTGATCTCAACCGCATCTTCCGGCGCAGTGTCCAGAAATTCTTTCCTTGCCCGCTCAGGATCACTCCAGAAGTGCAATGTCGTGCCATCCATTTCAAGACAGTAGAAATACGGCTCCCTGATCAAAAGTGTGTCCTGTGCAAGCGCTCCGATCTCACACCAGATCTGGTACAGATCATCTCCGGGATTACAGCCTGTGAGCCAGTGAATGCAGTTATCAATGTGATATCCCTGCCGGTTCCAGCCCATACATTCCCCGCCGGGATCTGCGTTTTTCTCATAGATCGTTACGTCGTACCCGGCAAGCAGCGCATAGACTCCCGCCGAAAGTCCCGCAATTCCCCCGCCGATGACAGCAATCCTTTTCATATCCATGCCCCCTCCTTGTGCCCCTATAGGGTCAGTCAGCCAACCGCTTAGTACAATCTACCCATGACTGTTGCCTATATACATAAAATAAAAAAGCACAAAGCAGACTGTATCGTAGACTACTTTGTGCTTCCATCTTTATTCGGCAGCTGCCTCCTCTGTATACTTAACACCAAGTTCAGAGATTGTACCGTCCGCCAGCTTAGCCTCAATGGCCTTATTCATCATATCAAGCAATTCCGTATTGCCTTTTTGTACGGCGATCGCGTACTCTTCTGATTCAAATGCAGAGGAATCTTCCACAATCTTAAGTCCCTCGTTGTCACTGATATATTTCTGAGCCGTTGCAGAGTCGATCACGACTACGTCACACTTGCCGTTTACGAGCTCCATAACCGCCTCCGTGCCTTTCTTGAATGCTTCATAAGGATAGCCCATATCCTTGACGCACACTTCACCGGTATAGCCCTGTACAACACAGATCTTCTTATCAGCCATGTCGGCTGCTGTCGCGATGTCGGAATCCTCTTTCACGATCATAACCTGTGTCGCCATATAATAAGGGGTAGAGAAATCAACTGCTTCGAGTCTTTCTTCCGTCACGGTCATACCTGCGATAATCGCATCGATCTGTCCATTTTGTAAAGCCACGAGCAGGGAGTCAAACTCCATATTCTCAATGGCTGCCGTCATGCCATTCTCTTCTGCGATCTGCTTTGCGATCGCCATATCGATACCGTCATACTGATCAATCACGCCTGTGCCTGCCACAAATTCAAAAGGCGGAAACTCTGCGTTTGTACCAAATGTTATGACACCCTCTGTCTTTGTTACCGATGCGGACTGCTCTGCCGCCGGAGCTTCCTCGGAAGCCTCTGTTTCTGTACCGGCACCGGCATCGGAAGCCTCTGTCTCTGTGTTTGCTGCATCTGTTTCTGCATCTGCGCCGCCGCAAGCTACAAGTGTAGACATGATCATAGCCATGGCAAGTGCAAGCGCTGCTGTCTTTGTCGCTTTCTTCATAAATGATCTCCTCCTGCTAACTATAATTTGTGTACTGTAAGCTGTCCGCTCTCAGCGGGCAGTTCCTATATCCAAAACCGATTCTGCCGCTCCTACATGTCCGGCACATTTGGGAAACCAAACTGTCAGACCTATGTGCACTGCTGCAAATCAGTCCTGATACCATCTTGACCTGATGCCGTAACGCCCTGTCCCTGTCACAAAACCTTACTCAGGAACAACTGCGTCCTCTCATTCTTCGGATGGTTAAACACTTCCTCCGGCGTGCCGCTCTCCATCACTTTGCCCTGATCGATAAAAAGCACTCTGGAAGCCACTTCTCTGGCAAACCCCATCTCATGAGTCACGATCACCATCGTCATACCCGATCTGGCCAGATCTTTCATAACATCCAAAACCTCTCCCACCATCTCCGGATCGAGGGCTGATGTAGGTTCGTCAAACAGCATGATCTCCGGGTTCATGGCAAGCGCCCTTGCGATCGCCACACGCTGTTTCTGCCCGCCGGACAACTGCGCCGGATATGCATTGGCTTTCTCGGCAAGATTGACGCGTTCCAACAGCTCCTGTCCTCTCTTGACCGCCTCCGGCTTCGTCATTTTCTTAAGCAGTACCGGAGCTAATGTAATATTATCCATGATCGTCAGATGCGGAAACAGATTAAACTGCTGAAAAACCATCCCCATTTTCTGTCTGACCTCATTCACATTCACTTTCGGCGTATTGATCAGTTGGTTATCTACATAAATCTCACCGTCTGTAGCCTGCTCAAGCAGATTAAGACATCTTAGGAAAGTACTTTTGCCAGAACCGGAGGGACCGATCACCACCACGACTTCCCCCTGTGAAATATGCTCATCTATGCCGTCAAGCACCGTCAAATCGCCAAATTTTTTGTGCAAGTTCTTTACCTGTATCATAAGAATCTCCATTGCTCTGCGCCAAAAGCGCATCTGTTTTGTCATGAAATGTACGCTGTTTCAGTTCGGCTTTCTATCTGGCATCGGCCTTGCGCAGACTCTTCTCCACTCTGCGAAGCGCCAACGTCAGTATCTTGATCAATACATAATAGATGACCGCCGTTCCGATCAGCGGCATAAATGCACGGTATGTCGCGCTCTTAATGAAATCGCCCGCTTTCTGAATATCCATCAGTCCAACATAACCGACGATCGCCGTCTCCTTGACGAGCACGATGAACTCGTTGCACAGCGCCGGAAAAATATTCTTAACCGCCTGAGGTATGACGATCCGCGTCATAGTCTGGAACGCACTCAGTCCCAGCGATCTGCCCGCCTCCGTCTGACCGTGATCTACAGACAGGATTCCTCCCCTGATGATCTCCGAAACATATGCGCCGGAATTGATGCCGAACGCGATGGCCGCAATGATCCATTTATCCAGATGCACCGAAGCAAAAATAACAAAATAAATGATCATCAGCTGGGTTACAGAGGGCGTGCCGCGTATCACATCTGTATATACTCCGCCGATGGCTCTTAACAGTTTCTTTTTGGACAGATTGCACATTGCGATCAGCATACCGATCAAAATACCTATGAGTACCGCCAGAAGCGAAACCTTAATGGTGACGCCGATACCGCTGAGCAGCAGTTTGTAGCGGTCTTCCCTGATAAAACAATTATAAAACTGATCAGAGAAATTGATAAACCACTCCTGAATCCCTGTCATTTGTTTCTCGTCCTCTCTTCTCCCCCTGGCTTTCCACCGGGAGCCTCTAATATGTAATGTATATTGTGCATATATATGCATCATATAACGTTCGACTCGCATTATAACACAAAGAATGCGGGTTGAAAAGCATTATTCTAAAAGATTATCCGCATCATTTTAAAGACACGCCTTGTTATTTTGACGCTGCCGTGGCATACTATTATAATATTTCCATTTTAACGCTTCTATTGACTATTTAAATATGTAGATAATATGCAGATCACGAGAAAGGTATAATGATCATGACTCTAAAAGACAGCATAATTAAAACCCCCGCCCGGAAGCTGCTTTTGCCCGCATTTCTTCTGTGCGCCGTATTGGGATGCAGCGCCTGCGCAGACACTTCCGACATGACTCCTGAACAGAATCCCGCCCAGGATTCTGCCGGACAAAGTGATCCGGTGCAGGCCGAGGCAGATTCCGAAGCAGGATCCGAGACAGAAGCCGCACCACCGGAGCAGGACATAGACACTGCCGCAGAAACTGACACAATTGTCAGTGTCATGGACCCCCGCATTCAAATAGAAACACATGAAGAAAAGTCGGACCGCACCACGGACGACGGCACGGTATATTTAGAACACAGCTGTAAATACCCCATTGTCTCAATCGAGGGCAATGAGGCAGCCGCCGAAAAAATTAACGACAGTATTCTTTCGATTGCGGATTTATTCAATAAAGATACATCCGCGGAAGAAGTGGCGTTAATGAATTTTGAAAGCGTGATGGACGATGATTCCGACTACCCTTTTTATCCTTACCAAAATAGTATGTATTTTGAAGCGCCCCGGGCTGACAGTAATGTCATTTCCTTTGTCATGTCATATTACACTTACACCGGAGGCGCCCATGGCTATCTCAAAATGACCTGCATCAATTACAATACCAAAACCGGCGAACAGATTTCTTTCGCTGACTTAAGCGATGATCCTGCGGCTTTCCTTGAAGATACTCTTGCATATAATAAGAAGCTCGCCGCAACGGAGGACTATAAGGACCTGTTGTATACGCCGGATATCGCCACGGACGGCACGTTAGAATCCGTGCTGTATGCCGATGACGCCTGGTGCCTCACCGCTGAGGGACTTACCTTTATAAGCAATCCTTATGATCTGGGCCCCTATGCTGCCGGAACCATCAAATTTCTCATACCCTATGCCGACCTGACCGATCTGGGATTTAAACAGGCCTATTTCTATCCGGGACGCTTAGTCCGTCAGCTGCATACTGACAAGACAGCTTACCATGACTTAAACGGCGACGGGAAAGAGGAATCTATCCTGTTCTACCTCGGTACCGATGAAAATGCAGACAACGACTACGCCACTGTGCCGCACCTTGCCATCAACGGCACCGATTTTGCTCAAAGCAGCGTTATGAAAGATCTGACCGATCAGTTTACATGGGCCGAATTAGAGCTGTTTGATCTGAATGTCGAGGACGCCTATATAGATCTCGCTTTCATTACCAGCATAGTGGAAGACCATGACGCTGTCCTCCACACTTTCTTCTACCGCTATATGCCGGACGGCTCCCTCGTCTATCTCGGCAAAACGCGCGGTGATGTCAATAACCTCGCCACAACGATCGATCTGGTCAGGTGAGCGCATCAGAACAGGCTCACCGTCTCTGCCGCTTCATTGCATCTGTCACCTCCGCCAGCTCTTTGTCATCCGTAATAAAGAGTCTGGCGGAAGCTTCCATGGCAATATCCGTCACAGGATTATCCTGCAGAAACCGCATCTCTTTGCCATCGCGCTGTCCCATCCTGCAGGCATTGGCCGCCTCATTGATTCCGTTAAAATAGTGCATCAGTTCATCAAACAGCCTTTGTTTACGAAGTTCCTCCGTCTCCTTGCCGCATCCGCCACCGGCCTGCATACTCTCCGTACACTCTGCACCGTCAGCACGCCTGCTTCTCATCCTGTCAAGCACGCTCTCCCCATACTCCTGCCGCTCTGACTCGCAGACGGCAATCACCTGCATGGCCAGTTTCAGCTCTCCCGTTATATCCGAGGCTTCCATCAACACATCCGGCCTTTTCTCCAAAACTCCCAGAAAATAATCTTTGGCCCCTGTCAGATCGCCCTTTGCAAAAAACTCCGACAGACGCTCTTTCATCTGCCTCGTCTCGTATTTTTCAGTGGTCATGCCCACCTTGCACTCATATACTTTAAGACCTTTCACTTCCGTCCATACAAGCAGCAAAAATTCTGAGATAAATCCGTAAACCCGCTTATGATAATCATCATATCCGCTCGGGTCGATCCTCTTTTCCACCTCTGCAAAAATCGTAAAAAGCCACGCGGCGTACTCATCATACAGCGCTTTGGAGGCAGCCATCATATTCCCGAAATAGGTGCCGTTCCCATGCACAAGACGCTCAAACGTATCATAATACTCCGGATAGATCTGCCGGATGACTTCCCCCGTAGTGACCAGATCAAAAATATTGTAGTCACTGGCATATCCGTCGAAATAAGAATAATTCAGCTTCAGCTTCTTAGAGACGATCATATCATACTCTTTTAGGATTGACAGATAATCCTTTTGGGTCAGGATTCTGCCCTCTTCCGTGCAGAAGTATCTTCTGTAATGGCAGATTCCCACGTAATCCGTGGTGCGCACATTTTTCCACACCCAATATACGCCTGTCAATTCACCGTAATAACAATTTTTGTCGGAAATGTTATCCCCCGTATCATCTCCCGCGTATCCATAGTCCTCGCCTCCTGCACGTCCCACATGCAGCGGCATGTAAATTGGATCCCCCGGCGTGTCAAATTTCTTATGCGTCATTGTAAAAATGGTCACTGCCATATCTGTCCCTCCTCATTTTGCCGCCTGTGATCCGCAGCCGGACACTTCTATTATCGGCATCTCCTTTCCATATATTACATGATTTTCCCGCAGACGTCCAAGCCACCAGACAAATCTGCAAAATAAGTAGGTATAGTATTGACATTCTATTTCATTATGATATCATATTGACATCAAATAGATTTACAAAACCGGAAGTATACTATGCAAGAGAAAATTTTAGAAGAGAAAATCATGCAAGACAGGAAAAATGGACTTCCCGTACTGTTAGGCATCGCTGCCATGTATGCGATCGCGATCATGGACGCCGTCATCAGCAGCATCATCCTGGACAATCATCGGCGGCACTCTGTTCATGATCTTTTTTACCATCACAATGGTCATTTGCCTCCTTGTCATTGCTCTCGGCTGGATCCTTCTCTGCGTCCTTAAAGTGTTGAAACCGCAGGAAGCCTTGGTGCTGACGCTGTTTGGCCAGTACATAGGCACGCTCAAGGGCGACGGCTTCTATTTCGTCAACCCGTTCTGTGCGGGTGTTAACCCTGCCGCATGCACAAAACTCAGCCAGAGCGGCGATGTAAAGGGTATGGGAACGGCAGATGCCGCGGCCGCTGCTACACAGGAGGCTCCCACTAAAAAGCTCTCTTTGAAGGTCATGACTTTAAACAACAGCCGCCATGGTATCCAACCTGTTGGTTGTCCTGTGCGGGAATCATGACGCACAGCCGGTAGTGAATTCCGGCAGCTTATATTAATGTATACGGCACATGGAAATTACGGAGGACATTATGGGAGATTCCAGTAAAAAGCAGATACCCCTCAGATTGTCTGCCAAACTATATGAAGCAATCGCGGCGTGGGCGGAAGACGACTTCCGCTCCGTCAACGGACAGATCGAATATTTACTGACAGAATGCGTCAGACAGCGAAAGAAGAACGGAAAATATGTATCTGATCAGATTGATGTGCCGCCGGAGCTGGACATTGAATAGACGAAAACAGCAGGAGACTCTTATGTACTTACAGCGTATAAAAAAGACTTTTTTGAACCTTTCCTTAACTTCAAAACTCAAATATATCTATACCAGCTTAATCTTTGTCTGCATTTCCTGTAATCTCCTGATCCTGTACGGATTCTTTTCGAGGGAAATGCAAAAGAGTCTCTCCACCCTCACTTCCCAAACTGTGGAAACGGTTTCTCGAAATGTGGATAATTCCCTGTCTGTTATTTCCAAAAGCTCTACCTATCTGCTCGGAACAGCGGAAATCCAGAACTATCTACAGGATATGAATCACTCTGAATATGCCATTTTATCCAAACAGCTACGCAACTTTCTATATATGACACTTGAATCCATGCCTCTTGTTTCCTCTGTCATCGTCATGCAGTCCTCTGGTCTATATGAGGGCGCGGCGCGTTATGACCTTCCAGCCATACAGATGGATGCTCTGGAAGAGATGGCATGGTATGAAGAGCTGTGTGCCAAAAAAGGCGCTCCCTTACTGACGATCAATGGCGGAGGCCTTTTTGTATTTGATGACGGCAAAAATTACATTACACTGATACGACTGGTAAACAGCACGGAAGATGCCCGTCCGCTGGGATATTTGTTCATCAATATTTCCGTGGACTCTCTGCTCTCTTTTGCTCGTGAAGACGGAAATGGCTATTCTGATTTCTGTATCTCTTCCGGTGGAGAAACTATTTTACCGTTTTTAAATGAGGATCTTAATCACTGGTTAGAGAATATCTCCGTACATTCTCTGCAAGCAGAAAACACAGTATCCCTTAATCATGACCGTTATCTGCTGTTAAAATTCCAAACCTCAAGTCTTGACTGGAACTATATAGCGGCAATCAATTATAATCTTCTAACCCATCAGCATAGAGCCTTTATTATAATCTCAGGCATCATCATTTTCATCAGTTTTGCCTTTTTCCTGCTGATTGCGTTAGGAACAAACCGTTTTGTTACAGCTCCGCTGTGCCAATTGATGAAAGCTATGAATAAATCAGAAACCGGCAATTTTAATTATGCAAACGTCACGCCCTATCATGATGAGATCGGACAACTCCAGAACGCATACAATGATATGGTAGACAAAATACAGCAGCTTTTGGATTCCAAAGTCTCCGAACAGAAGCGATTACGCAAAGCTGAACTGAATATTCTACAGGAGCAGATCAAGCCTCACTTCCTCTATAACAGTCTGGGAGCCATCTCTTATCTGGTTACTGCCCAGCAGAACGAAAAAGCCTATGATCTGATCATATCCTTGTCGGAATACTATCGCGAAAGCCTGAGCAAAGGCAGCAAAGTCATACCTCTGTCGACTGAGCTCAACATTGTCCGAAACTATCTGAAACTGCAAAAAGTTCGTTTTCCCGAAGTGTTCAGCGATGAATATGATGTGCAGGAAGATGCCTTTTCCTATCTGATTCCCCGGCTCATTTTACAGCCCCTTGTGGAAAATTCACTGTACCACGGTATCATTCCCACTTGTGATTCGGGTGTCATCAAGATATCCATCCACACAGATGCCGGGCAGCTCCTGATCTGTGTTGCGGACAACGGCGTCGGTATGTCACAGACTGATCTTGACACGATCAGAGCACATCACACTGACAATCCGTCACAAAGTTTTGGTCTGCGCGGCACCATTGAACGGATGCAGATCTTCTATGAAACCCCAAACATCTGCACAATAGACAGTTGTCCGGGCAAAGGCACTACAATTACTTTTGCAATTCCATTAAACAAAACGGAGAGACAAGATGAACAATTCCATTCTTAAAATACTGATTGTAGACGATGAAGAATTGGCGCGCAAGATGTTGATTACCAGTGCCAACTGGGAGACTCTGAATATGGAAATCATAGCGGAAGCAGTCTCCGGACAGGATGCGCTTTCTATCATGGAAGAACAAATACCTGATATTCTTTTTACTGATATCAAAATGCCCTATATGGACGGAATGGAGCTGTGCAATATCGTAATAAAGCGGTATCCCCACGTTAAGATTGTCATTACCACCGCCTTTAAGGATTTTGACTATGCTCACCAGAGCATCAGCCTAGGAGTTTCCCATTTTCTTTTAAAACCAATCAACCGAAATGACCTGTTATCCACCCTGCTTAAGCTACGGGAACAAATTGAGAAAGAGAAGCAGCAATGGTTAGAATTCGATCATCTGAAAAAGATTCTGGAGAAGAATTATTCTTTTCTCCGGGAAAGATTCTTATTGGAATTCTGTGAAAACAGTTCCCATTCCGTCTCCACGGAAAAACAGATCTCATACTATTTTCCGGAGGGAATTCCTTCCTACATACAGGTCACTCTTCTGGAATCCCATTCTTCCCATTCAGGCAGTCTGACAGAAGAAGAACATCTTTTGCAGGATATGAAAAATCTGGAATTTATTAAAAAGCATCTTGATGCGGTAGAAAATATTGAAATCTTTGCTGATAACAATCACCATCTCGTGCTTTTAACCTACTCTCCGGATGTACATGTCGTATCCTTGTGCGAGCAGCTCCAACGCAGTATCTATCAAACTTCCGGTAATGAAATCCTATTTGGCATCGGCAACCATTATGACAACTTCTATAAGGCAGAAATCTCTTGGACAGAAGCCCTGGAATCTCTCAAATTCAGCCGTTACATGCCTAATCAGCCGATCGTCATCTACCAGAGCGATATCCATGTGCAAAACAGCGATTGGACTGCCTCTCCTGCCGAACTGGAAGATATTAAATTCTATGTCAAAGCAGGACTACCGGACTCCGTACAAAAACTGCTGCCGTCACTTTATCTGGAGGCTGATGGCCGTCCGATCGGATTGGAACACGCACGCATTCTATCCATGACACTACTTTCTTCCGCTGTCAACGTAGCCAACGATATCGGCATTCCTTTAGATGGATTGTTCTCCGACTTTGGCAGCTCTTTTCTGCAAATTCTATTGGAACCCACCAGCCAGGATTTGCGAAATCAGACCGGTACATTTTTGATCAGACTTGCCACGGAGATATCCGCCTACCGAACCAATAAGAGCAAAACCGTTCTGTGGGAAGTCATGCAGTACATTCAGACGCACCTTACGGATTCATCACTCTCGCTAGGATCTGTTGCCGAAACTTTTCATATGAACGACAGTTATTTAAGCCGCACTTTCACGAAAGAATTAGGCTTCAGCTTCTCCAAATATTTAAACCGCCTGCGTATGGAACATGCCATTACGCTGCTCAATACCACCGACCTGAAAGCCTATCAGATTGCAGAAGCAGTTGGCATCCCAGACGCCTACTATTTTAGCAACTGCTTTAAAAAATATACCGGCAAATCCATACGAGACTACAAAAAGGGAACAACTTAACCGCTGTTCCCTTTCTAATCAAATATACTTTCCATCCACATCCAGATCCAATTCCTTATAGGAAAAATAATCAAAGTCTGCCGGCAGTGCAGTGCCAAGTCCGTCGACGCTGACCATTCCCGTAAATGCCCCCGTGAATGCAGCATCATAAACTGCCTTGATATACTCATCAGAGAGTTTGGCAGAGTCAAACCGGTATATCGTTTTCTGCCATGTTACTCCGTCAAATGAATACAGATAACGGTATGAAATTCCTCTTACCTGCACCTTCAGATAAATATATTCCACATCTTCCGGAACCGGAATCGGTTTCTCTTCATAAACACTGAATGTCCTGCCTAAGTCTGTTGCCACGACATCAATCACCCTGCCATATTTTTCATGCCACGTAATCTGTATACATGACCAGTTTTTCGTATTATAATAGCAGGTAAGCCCGGCAGACTGCTGAATATTCTTTGGTCTGTACGATATTTTCGTCTCTGCATCAAATGTAAAGCTCTGCCATCTTCTTGCCACATGAGCCTGCAGAAATGTGGATGCCAGAGATTGTCTTCCGTACAATCTTAAATGTCCGGGGCGATCTTTGAGCGACATCGTATCCTCTTCAAGAGGTATCCTGAGCGTCTGAAAATGCAGACTGAGCTCTTCCGCATCAAAATCATCTTTTACACTAATCTCATTGCTCTCACTGCACACCGCATCCACGGGCGCCTCCACTTCCACCATCCCCTTGTGACCGCCTACGATGTGCGGCCATCCGTCATCATCCCACACAACTTTTTGGATTCCTGTCTCTCTGCCAAGAGGACACCACCCCCGCTGCTCTGCAATGGACTCCGTATGATGATGAAGAGGTCTGCCCATCAGGTGCGCAAAATACCACTCTCCGGACTTAGTCTGCACCAATGAACCATGCCCCGCCTTTTGGATTGGATGATACGGTGCATCCAATGTTGTCAGTAAAGGCCTGCCCGGCTGAGTCTCGAAAACGCCAAGAAGAGAATCCGCCCTTGCCACCCGCTCCTGATGAGCATACACCGTACCACCTTGGGCCACAAATAGATAGTAATATCCATTTATTTTATACAGATGCGGCCCTTCCGTAAAACGATCCTCTGTTCCCTTATAAAGTACCCACGGTTCTCCGACCAGTCTTTGTTCCTCTTCCGAATACTCCGTGCACATGATCCCGTAAAAAGGATGATGAAAGCTGCGTGGATCCCAATACTGGTTAACCAAATATTTCTTCCCGTCATCATCGTGGAACAAAGAGGCATCAAAGCCTGCCGTGTTTAAGGCCACCGGATCCGACCATGGCCCATTAATATCTTCAGCTGTGGTCAGATAATTGATACAGTCTTTATAAGAACCATCTGTCACTTTCACATCCGTATAGATCAAATAAAACTTTCCGCCATAATAGGACAGATCCGGCGCCCAGATACCACCCGAATCCGGATTGCCCCACATATTAAGAAGCCTCTTTTCTCTTAGAGGATAGGTGAGCAGTTTCCAATGCACCAAATCTTTTGATGCATGAATCCGTACCCCTGGCCACCACTCAAATGTCGAGGACGCAATATAATAAGTATCATCCACCCGAATCAAGCTCGGATCCGGATGAAAACCTGCTAAAACCGGATTTTTTATCTTCATGATTTCTCTCCCTCTTCTACTCTTATTTTATTCTGATCATCCTTTCACCGCACCCGCAACCATTCCGCTCTGTACCTGATTACTGAACAGCAGATAAATTATGACTGTAGGCAGCGTTGCAACCACAAGACCCGCGCCCATAGTACCCCAATCTGTTGTGTACTGCCCCACCATCTGCATGATACCAACTGTCAGCGTTCTGTACTTTTCAGAATTAATAAAAGTAATTGCAAACATCATTTCATTCCATGTAGAGAGAAATGTAAAAATTGAGATAGTTGCCAATGCCGGCTTCACAAGAGGCAATATAATTGTAAAAAAAGTCCTGAAAATACCACAGCCATCCAGAAATGCTGATTCTTCCAATTCAAGAGGAAGAACCTGAAAGAACCCGATCATAAAGAAGATTGCCATGGGAAGCGCAAACGCTATATAAGGAATGATGATCGCCTGGTAAGTATCTAACATTTTCAGGTTTCGCAGCATGATAAATACCGGAAGCAGTACCGCATGAAGCGGTATCATTAATCCAATGGAAAAAAAGGGCTTTACAAAGAGATTCGCTTTCACCCTCATTCTGGCAATCGCATAAGAAACCATACATGCCAGAATATCAGAGATCACAATGACTATTACCGTTACAAAAATACTATTCAAAAGGTAATGACCTACATTGGCATTAAATAGTGCATTTTGATAATTTGACCAATGACATACTTTCGGAAGACCCATGACATTACCGCTGTATATTTCATTATTGTCCTTTAAAGAAAAAAAAGTAAGAAAGAGCAACGGATAAATCTGCACCACCGCAAATGCGACCAATATAATGTGGAGCAGAACCTTTGTTGGTTTCAGCTTTTTCATAACTCCCCTCCTAATATGTAATGTTTTCCACTTTGAAACACTTTTCAATCAGAAAATAAAATACCAGACATTCCAATACGATAAAAATCGCCATCGCACTTCCTGAACCATATTCCATTCTGGAGAAAATAGATGTATACATTAATGTACTGGGTACCTCGCTCGCATGTAACGGTCCGCCTTTGGTCAAAACCCATATCAGATCAAAAAGCTTCAAGGATCCTATTACCGCAAAAGTCAAACTCACTTTCATGGTACTCTTAATCAGCGGAATCGTCACATGGAATGCCATCTGCCGCTCATTTGCCCCATCAATCTGCGCTGCCTCATAGATATCTGCCGGAACACTCTTAATTCCCGTATAAAGAATCAGCATATGGTATCCAATATACTGCCACACAATGGGGAAAAAAGATGCTGCAAGCACAAAACGTTTATCTCCCAGCCAATCCTGCCTCTCAAATCCCAAGCTCATAAGCAGTGCATTCAATGCTCCGTAATCAGGATTATATATTTTTAGAAACAGCTGTCCAATTACTACTGTGGACAGTAGCACAGGAATAAAATAAATCGTCCGATACACCTTTTCGCCTTTTACACTCCGTGCCAGAACCAATGCAAAAAACAGCGCCGGTATCAACTGACCAACAATAGACGCAATTGCCAAAATCAATGAATTCCTGGCAGATGAGATAAATGCCTCGTCTTTCATCAACTTTATATAATTACCAATACCGATAAATACTTTCGCCCCGATTCCATCCCACTCCATTGTGCTGTAATAACCGGACATAGCAATCGGTACAAATGCCATAACAAGATAGATCATCAACGCCGGCACAACAAAAATCCAATATGCTTTTTTATTGCCAAGCATCTTCTGCATAATGTAACTCCTTTCTTCCATATGCTCCTGACTGAAATTTTCCCACGATATCCCCCACTGCCGCAAAATTCAAGAAAGGCTTCCGCCACATTGGATATGTGCGGAAGCCTTTTCGGCATGTGATTACTCATTTAATGCCTGAAGATTCGCACAGAAATCTTCCGGAGTCACAGAACCGTCAATCAGCTTTGCGATCTCATTCATGATCGTGTCTGCTTTTGAACCACCTGTCAAAGAATCTAACCAATATACATATCCCGTTGCATCTGCAGTCAATGTTGCAATTTCCTGTGATAAACGGTTTAAGTCGCTGGTGTCTCCCATATCTGCTTCCCATGCGGGCATTCCTGATCCTGCCAGATATTGGTCTTTGGACATTTTTTCACAGATATACTGTGCCACCGCTGCCGCTTCAGCCGGATGTTCACAGCTGCTGCTCACAAGAAATGTTTCTCCGGAACCGCCGTGGAACTCGTCAATGGTTCCCTTACCACCATCAATAACTGGGAATTTAATAACGGAAATCTTACCTTTAACTGCTGCATCATCAGCTTCACAGTCACCATTCAGCCAACTTCCCATAAACATCATTGCCGCTCTGCCCTGTTTAAATGCTGCTACTGCATCATCTTCGGAAGTGCCCATTGCGCTGTTGCCAAATCCACCGCTCGCTGCAAGCTCCTGTACCTTTTCTGCTGCTGCCACCAATTCGGGAGTATTAAAAGATGCCGTACCATTGAGTGCATCATTAAACGCCTCGCTTCCTGCCATTCTGATGGCATGTATGCCAAAGATCATCAGTCCAGGCCACAAATCCTTTTCTCCCAGAGAAATAGGTGTAATGCCTGCCGCGTTAAACGCCTCAACAGCTGCAAGCAGCTCATCATAAGTTTCAGGAATCTTAACATTGTTCTGTTCAAAAAGTTCCGTATTCACATACAGGGATGCAACTGCCACACTGTACGGGTAGCCATAGGTTTTGCCGTCAAACACGAAATTATCCAGTGTGCCCCCTAAGATTCTGCTTTTTACATCCTCTGTCATATATTCATCCAAAGGCATTACCAATCCAGCATCCACATAGGGTTTCATCGTTCCGGCACCCCAGTTAAAAAACACATCCGGCAGCTCATTACCTGCCATCGCGGTTTTCAATTTCACCTTGTAAGATTCCGATTCTGTTCCTTCATGAATAACTTCCACGTTTGGCATATCTGTCTCAATGGATTCCAACGCATTATAGAATGCAACATAATTGCCATCAGTAGAATTGGGATCCGAGAACTGCGACCACAGCGTGATCGTTACTTTCTCACCGGATGCCTCCGTTCCATCTTCTGATTCCCCATCTGTCGTTTCTTCTGACGCTGTACCCTCCGCCACATCTGTCTCTGCCACTGTGTTATTTCCTGCTGCGGGAGCGTTTCCACCTGCATTTCCACAAGCTGTACATCCCAACACTAACACAGCTGACATCATCAAACCAATTGTTCTCAATATTCTCTTTTTCATAGCCTCTCCTTTCAAAAGCAACGTTTTTGTTGACTTCTTTCAATGAGATTATTTTAACTTTTAGGATTTATGGTTAGAATAGAATTACTTTACCACTTTTTAGATTTTTTTGACTGAAAAAGAAAAAAGATAGAATATCTTTTCTTTAGATAGAATATCTTTTCCGAAATCTAATGACTATATGCCTTTCGCCTCCTGACGTTTCTTAGAACAACGACAGCTGCTCATATCCTTTATTCTCTGGAAATTCCTGCAAGAAAGCAAAATTTCCGTCCAAACTGCTGACGATATGATGTTCCTGGCAAAAACTATGGAAATACCGCATCAGCTCTCCTGACCGCTCACTGGGAATCTCATAGGCATATCCGAACTTGCGTTGATACTTCTCGCGCAGTCCCGGAAAATGCCTGTCCAGTGCGGCATAGAAATATTCACGGTCCCCTTTGCGCAGAGTCAGTCCCATGCCAAAACAGATGATCCCGTACACTCCCGCATCCCGGCAGTATTCCAGAATCCCCCCGATATTCTCCCTCGTGTCGTTGATATAAGGCAGGATCGGCGACAGCCACACTACCGTAGGAATGCCTCTTTCCTGCATGATCTTAAGCACCTCATAGCGTCTCTTCGTGGTACATACCGCAGGCTCCACGATCCGGCACAGATCCTCGTCATATGTGGTGAGTGTCATCTGCACCACGCACCTGGCCTTGCGGTGGATCTCCGTGAGCAGATCCAGATCTCTGAGAATACGGTCCGATTTCGTCTGCACTGTCACCCCGAATCCATACTCGTCAATAAGCTCCAGGCATCTTCTTGTCAGCCGCAGCTCCTCCTCACAGTGCATGTACGGGTCGCACATCGCGCCCGTCCCGATCATGCATTTCTTCCGCTTGGAACGAAGTGCCCGCTCCAACAGCTCCGGTGCGTTCTGCTTCACCTCGATATCCTCAAAGGCATGGGTAAACTGATAACACTCGCTGCGGCTGTCGCAGTAAATACAGCCATGGGTACAGCCACGATACAGATTCATGCCGTTCTGGGCAGATAATATCCCCTTTGCGTCTACAAAATGCATGTCAACACCCCTTTGCCTGGACGATTTACACCAGACTCTTAACCCCCACTCCTTACTGCGTCAGAACTTCCGCCCACGCTCTTCTCGCACAGCTTCACACAGTGGAGACAGGTCGGCACGATATAGAAACACGCAGAGAGCCAGGCCGACTGATCCGCGAAACAGATTGCCGTGAATCCAAACACCGGCACGAAACAGAGACTGACCACACACCTTGCCACCATCTCCAGCAGCCCGGCGAATACCACACGCCCTGAAAATCCAAGTCCCTGGGTACACATACGGCAGACGTTCAAGATTCCCAGACTCCAGTAGAAATACCCCATACACCGCAGATATTTTGCAGAAGCATCCAGAACCTCTTTGTTCTCTCCCGATATGAACAAAAGTGACAGCGTCCTTCCGAAGAAAATAATCACCAATCCAGCAAACAGCCCATACAGAATGCCGATCACGGTCCCCTGCCTGATTCCTGTCTTAATACGCTGCATTTTGCCCGCTCCCAGATTCTGGCTGCAAAAGACGGAAACGCCCGTGGCCAGCGCATCAAAAGGGCACATGGCAAACTGTTTGATCCTCATGCCCGCAGTAAAACCAGAGACATAGATGCTGCCCAGCCCGTTATTGGCTGACTGCATCACCATACTGCCGATGGCAGTGATGGAATACTGCAGCCCCATCGGCAGTCCCATGGACAGCATCATCTTCACCGTATCACCATCCAGACAACAGTCCTGTCTATTTAACCGCAGAATTGGCATCTTCTTTCTCATATAGATAAAACACAGGGTGCCGCTGGCTGCCTGTGCGATCACCGTGGCTGCCGCTGCCCCTGCGCATCCCAGATGAAGCGCCAGAATAAAAAACAGATCGAGCCCAATATTCAACACCGTGGAAAAAGCAAGGAATATAAAAGGTGTCCTGCTGTCCCCCACGGAACGAAAAATACCCGACATCAGATTATACAGCAGATTAAAAGGAATCCCCAGGAAAATAATGAACAGATACTGATAAGCATTGGCATAAATATCCTCCGGCGTGGACAAAAGATGCAGGATCTGAGGACACAAAACCGCACATAACACAGTAAGCGCCACCGCAAAGATTCCGGTAAGCGCCATCCCATGAAATATATCGCTGCGCATCTTATCATAATCCTGGGCTCCGAAGCTGCGGGCGATGGGAATACCAAATCCACAGCATATCCCGATGCAAAAACCAAGCACAAGAAACTGGACGCTGCTCGATGCACCCACTCCCGCCAGTGCATCCGCCCCCAGAATACGCCCAACAATGGCAGCATCTATGATATTATAAGTCTGCTGCAGCAGATTCCCGATCAACAGGGGAACCGCAAACTGCAAGATCAAGGGCAGCGGTCTGCCCTCCGTCATACTCCTGGTCATATGTAGGAAACCTCTCTGTCAGAATAAATTTTCTCTACTCACAAGGTAATTTAAATCCCCACTGCTCTCTGATCTGATCCAGAATCCGCATCAGCCGCATCGTCTCGCTGTGGGGCATCTGCGCACATTCGACCTGTCCGCTGCGAATCGCCTCCGCACAGGCAAGAGCCTCATACTCATACCCGTTGATCTGCTCCGGTACCGGATAGCATGCCGTCATCTTCTTATCTGCGTCGTAAACACGAATCTCCGAACAGTTATTCAGATCGCCCATCTCGATATGGCCTTTATCCCCGTATATGATACCCCGGTCATCCATGCAAGAGAGCATATTGCTGTGGAGGATCGCTATCTTACCGTCCGCAAAGGTAAGCGTGATACCGTTCATCCAGTCCACACCCTCTGGCGACATGACCGCACTCGACTGAATATCCTGTACTTCTTCCGTAAAGATCGTCAAAGCAAAATTCAACGGATACACTCCCAGATCTAACAGGGCGCCGCCGGCCAGCTCCGGCTTATACATCCGTTCCAAATGGGACAGGGGCGCGCCGAAATCCGCCATCACAGATCTCACCTGGCCGATGGTTCCCTGAGCGATCAGATCTGCGATCATTTTCCTGCTGGGCATATATCTGGGCCAGAACGCCTCTGCAAGAAGAAGCCCTTTCTCTCTCGACAATGCGATCAGTTCCTCCGCCTGCGATGCGTTCACGGTAAATGCTTTTTCCAGGAGTACATGTTTCCCATGTTCCAGACACAATTTGGCATGTTCATAATGATGCGAATGAGGCGACGCCACATAGACAAGTTCCACTTCCGGATCCTGCACCAGTTCCTCATAGGAGCCGTAGGCTTTTTGGAATCCCCATTTGTCCGCAAAGCTTCTGGCGCGCTCATAGCTTCTGGAGGCCGCCGCATAACAGATAAAAACATCAAGACGGCTTACCGCCTCTGCCATGCTGCCTGCAATATTCCCCGTTGCCAGGATCGCAAAATTCATCTTTTCCATGATTGTTATTCTCCTTTTCTGAGTTATTCTCTTTCCCTGAGCTCCTCTCCCTCACTGCTCCCGCTATGTATTCTGCGCTGCTCCATGATCCACTTTGCCAACGCTTCCGCCCCATAGCTGATCACGATGCCGCTTATCGTTCCAAACAGCACATCGCTGGGATAATGCACGCCCACATACAGCCGCGAGACAGCGATCAGAACCGCCAGAATCAGCGCCGGCACACCATAGCGCTTCGGAAGCCTGCGGTACATCACGCAGGCCACCGCAAAGGAACAGGCGGAATGACCTGATGGAAACGAAGAATCGATTGGGGCACGCACCAGATAAGTCAGCCCCTCGATCACCTCATAGGGTCTCGTTCTGTTGACCACATTCTTAAGGAACACATTGTTGACCAGCAGTGTCCCAATTAATGACAGAGTTGTCATAAACCCAATTTTTCTCGTCCTCGGCAGAATAAGCATAAGAATCGTCAGTCCGATCCAAACTGCGCCGCCATTCCCCAAAGTAGTAATAATCTTAAAAACCGGCGTCAGAACCGGATTTCTGACTGCTTCCTGAAAAAAGAGCAGTATGTTGTCATCAAGACTTGCTAACAGATTCAGCATATGTTATTCTCCTCATTTCTCCCTGCCTTTTGCCTATTATAACATAAGATCGTAAGATGCCGCACCGTAATTTTATGTCCTGTGTTTCATACCTGATAGAAAGTTACAACTTCATAAACAGCTTTCTTGTCCCCGCCGCGATCAGCAGTGAGATTCCTCCCGCAAACAGCACCACCGCCGCCTCATATCCTGCACACACCTCAAACAGGAAACCGTACATGGCATTGCCAAAAGGCTGCGCGCACATGGAAACCGTCATCATGAGCGCCGTTACTTTGCCGAGCAGATGACCTGGCGTCTCGATCTGTACGAAAGACATGATCTGCACCATAAAAATCGTGGAGATCACCATGATCAGGAAACAGCACGCAGCAATAACCAGATATGTCACCATGGCAGGCCCCTGCCACAAAAGTGCTGCTCCTATCGGAAATACCCCGGCTGCCCCGATCATCAGCAGATTCCCTGTTTTCTGAATCCGCAGCCGGTCTGCCAGCGCTCCCGCAGCAATGCCTCCCGCAATGCCGCCTGCTGCCAGTGCTCCCTGTGCATAGCCGTACAGACGATTCGCCGTCTCCGTTGTAAAAGGAAGTACCTCTGTGATCAGATAGGGGATTCCCACCACGATCATGGAGGACAAAAACAAATTGATACAGCATGTTACCACCACCCCTTGGCCAATGACCGGTTTGTCTCTACGGACAAAATGAACGCTCTCTCTCAGATCTCTGCGGGCAGTCTGCCAGATGGTTCCATCCTGCGTCTGTCTGTGATGAGGCATCCTGATAAAAATCTCCATCACTGCCGATGCCGCAAAACTGGCGATGCAGATTTCCAGTACCGGAAGCAGCCCGTAAATGCTGTACAAAATCCCTCCCAGTACCGGGCCAAGCAGCGCTGCAAACGAACTGATAACGTTGACAACCGCATTGGCCTGCATGAAATACTCCTGTCCGACCAGCGCCGGAATGCTGGCCTGTACCGCAGGCTGATAGGCTCCCGCAATACCGTACAGGATCATCAGCGTCAGCGTCAGAAGAACGACCAGATTGACACTGCCCATCAATACGGTAAAAAGCAGCACCAGCCCTGCTGTGGAAAAATCGAGTATCACCATGATGTTTCTCTTGTTGACCCGGTCAGCGATCAGGCCGCCCACCGGTAATAGCAGGACGGCAGGGATGAACGCGCACGCCATCACCGTGCCGTACAGGGCAGAAGAACCCGTCTGGTTCAGCAGATAAAGAGGCAATGCAAACCGAATGGCCGCATTGCCAAAAAGGGAAATGATCTGTCCGATCACTACCAACGTAAAGTTTCTTGTGAACAGTCTGTCTCCTGTTCTTTTTTTCTGTTCCATGATATTCAGCCTCCCTTTGGATTTGTTATGGTATGTTTATCATAGAGTCTATGGTTGCCCCGCCGGTTGCGCGATATATTCCTGATGTCACTCCGGCTACTTGCGGTTGCGCAACTGCATCCGGATCGGGGCCGCTACGTATTTGTATAAATTTAAAAACATGATGCTTTTTTCCCTGTATGGTGCTATATTATAGTTGCATATGCCTGTTTCCAATATTGCAGGGCTTCAGAATGGAGAAGATATGTCGAAACAAAAGAATTCCGATGAACAAGGTTTAAAAATCATCATCGTCGGCTGTGGCAAGGTCGGTAGGACACTGCTCGCCCAACTGACGAAAGAAGGACACGATATTACCCTGATCGACCACAATCCGCAGAAGATCCAGGAGCTGACCGGACTCTACGACGTCATGGGAATCGTCGGCAACGGCGCCAGCTTCAGCGTGCAGAATGAGGCCGGTATAGAGAACACCGATCTGATCATTGCCGTAACGGACTCTGACGAACTGAATCTGCTATGCTGTACGGTTGCCAAACGTGTCGGTAACTGTTCTGCCATCGCCAGAGTACGCACACCTGACTACAGCAAAGAAGCCGAGTATCTGCGTGAGAAGCTCGGGTTGGCCATGATCATCAACCCGGAGCTGGAAGCCGCAAGAGAAGCCGCAAGGATTCTTTTTATCCCTACGGCTTTGGAAGTCAGCACCTTTGCCCATGGCCGGGCGGAAATGATCAAGTTTAAAGTACCTGACGGCAACCAGCTTGATGGCATGACAATCGCTGACCTGGGCCGGACTCTTGGCAAAAATATCGCAGATCATATACTGATCTGCGCCGTAGAGCGTGACCGCGACATCCATATTCCTTCCGGTAACTTCCGGATACAGAAAGGCGATCTGCTCTCTTTTGTCGCCTCCAGGGCAAGCGCCAAGGCGTTTCTTAAGAAGATCGGCTTCAAAACACATGCCGTTAAAAATACAATGATCATCGGCGGAGGCAAATCCGCCTACTATCTTGCTTCACAGCTTCTCCATGTGGGAATATCCGTAAAGATCATCGAGAACAACCCGAAACGCTGTGAAGAACTGAGCATCCTGCTGCCCAAGGCGATCATCATCAACGGAGACGGCACCAATGAGGGACTGCTCAAGGAAGAGGGCATCGAGTATGCGGAATCTTTTGTTCCGCTGACCGGAATCGATGAAGAGAATATTATGCTGACGCTTCACGCCAAAATGGTCTCACAGGCGAAAGTGATCACCAAGATCAACCGTATCACTTTCGACGATGTGGTGAGCAATCTGGATCTGGGCAGCGTCATTTATCCGAAGTTCATTACGTCCGAAGCGATCATCGCCTACGTGCGCGCCAAGAAAGACTCGATGAACAGCAATATAGAGACTCTGTACCACATGTTTGATTCCCGTGTGGAAGCTATAGAATTCCGCGTAGAGAATGCATCCAGGGTCACCAATATCCCTCTGGCGGAGCTTTCCCTGAAGAAAGGGCTGCTGATCTCCCTGATCAACCGGCATGGTTCCATTATCATTCCCAGTGGTCAGGACTCTATTCAGGTGGGTGACACCGTTATGATCGTCACCACGCATACGGGCTTCAACTCCATTCAGGATATCCTGAACTGAGCAGCCTGAAAGTATCACACCAAAAACCATAAGGACACGGTTATACAAATGAACAGTTCGATCATTCGGTTTATATTAGGATATATTTTAAAGACGGAAGCTGCCCTGTTGCTGCTTCCCTGTCTTGTTGCACTCATCTATGCCGAGCGTGAGGGGATCTGGTATGTGCCGGTGGCCGCGATCTCTTTTCTGTTGGGAATGCTGATGACCAGGAGAAAGCCTAAGGACAGCGTCTTTTACCTGAAAGAGGGATGTATAGCCACCTCTCTTAGCTGGATCTTTCTAAGCTTTTTTGGTGCGCTGCCATTTTGTCTCACAGGCGAGATCCCATCTTTTACGGACGCCCTGTTTGAAACGATATCCGGCTTTACCACTACCGGAGCCAGCATTTTAGGGGATGTGGAAGCGCTTTCCCACTGCTCTTTGTTCTGGCGCAGCTTTACCCACTGGATCGGCGGTATGGGCGTTCTCGTTTTCCTGCTGGCTATCGTACCCTTAAGCGGCGGCTCCAATATCAACCTGATGCGGGCGGAAAGTCCGGGCCCCTCCGTAGGCAAGCTGGTTCCCAAGGTGCGGTATACTGCAAGGATCCTCTATGTAATCTACTTCGGCATGACCGTTGTTGAGATCATTCTGCTCTTGATCGGCAAAATGCCGCTGTTTGACGCCATATGTACCAGTTTCGGCACTGCGGGCACAGGCGGATTTGGTATCAAAAACAGCAGTATCGCGAGCTATTCCCCCTATCTGCAATGGGTGGTCACTATATTTATGATCCTGTTCGGCGTCAATTTTAACGCCTACTATCTGATCATTTTCGGGAAACTCAAAAAAGCTTTTAAGATGGAAGAGGTTCGTTATTATCTGCTTGTGATCGCCGCTTCCGTAGGCATTATCTTCTTCAGCATCCTCGGAACCTGCGCCAGCGCTTTCGAGGCTCTGACACAGTCGGCTTTTCAGGTGGCCTCCATCATCACCACGACGGGCTTCTCAACTACCGACTTTAACCAGTGGACGAGTACCTGCAAGGTCGTTCTCGTTCTCCTGATGTTTATAGGCGCCTGCGCGGGCAGTACCGGCGGCGGTATTAAGGTATCCCGTTTCGTCATTCTGTTTAAGACGGTTAAAAAGGAATTTACTTCCTATATCCACCCAAGAAGCGTCAAAAAGATCCAGATGGATGAGAAACCTGTAGATCACGAAACCGTCCGGACAGTCAACGTATACCTTGTGACTTTCATGGTGCTTTTCGTCCTGTCGGTATTTCTTGTCTCACTGGACAATACGGATATCATAACCAGCTTCACGGCGGTTGCCGCCACGATCAACAATATAGGCCCCGGTCTGGAACTGGTGGGCCCGGCAGAGAACTTCGGCTTCTTCTCCCATTTTGCCAAGTACGTCCTCATGTTCGACATGCTGGCGGGCAGATTGGAGCTGTTCCCCTTACTGCTGCTGTTCCATCCGTCGATCTGGCGGGATCTGTTCGCCTATAAGATGAGTCTGCATAGCCATAAGAAATGTCTGAAGAAAGATCAAAAGGGGCTTTAACAGCCCCTTTTTTATTGCATGCTATGCAGAAACGCAAGAAACCGCTCCACGCCTCCGCCGCAGTGCACCACGCCGTCAGGCCTTTTTCCTGACACTTCCGAGACGTCAAAGAAAGCGCCGTCCCTGGTCATCTCCGTTATCATAAAGCTGTCGCTCCCGAAGATTCCCTCCTCGATTCCCACGAATTCATCTCCCCAGAAAGCACAGTCCGCAGCCTGCAGTCCTGACTCTTTCATACCGGCCGTATCTTCCTCTGCTCTCCCGTTCCCATCTTCTTGTATCTTACCCAATATGGCATCCACATTATCGCTCTTGCTGCTGATGCCGACCTCCAGATATTTGGCGTCGCAGGTGGGTTTTACCCTTATCCCGTACTGCCCTCCAACTCTCCCGGCCAGCTCCATCAGTCCCTGCAGCCCGCTCCCGATCCCATGCCGGCAGAGCTTTTCTTTTAGCAGCTCCAGCTCATCCGCCTGCATGAACAGATTGTCTCCCCGAAGCGCCTCCGGCATCAGATCGATCTTGCAGTAGTTGGGTCTGCTGAACACAATATCCGTGTCAAAACCGTACTCTCTTTTTAACTCCATATGGATTTCGAAGCAGATCCTGTGAATCTTCTCAAGACAGTCCGGATCCGGAAGCATATCATGGAACACATAGGGTTTGCCGTCTCGAAAAGCATAATCGAAAGCCCCTCTGCCAAGTCCCAGATACAGATTCTCCAACTCCTGTTTTGTAAAATGTTCCTCGATCCTGCCGCCCGCAATATTCTCTATTGTGGTGCCGCTGACGATCACAAGTTTAATCCCCTGCCGCAACAGAGGCTTCATTGCCGCTGTTGCTTTCTCCACAGGCGCTCTTCGGGACAGCACCGCCGTCCCGTCCCAGTCAAAAAATACTGCCTTATATTTCCGATCGCCTCTTGTTTCCTCCATGGTATCCTCCTTATGCCTTTTCCCTTGCCATTGACCATATAAGTCATTTCATGATGCTCCGTTCTCCCTCAGTTGGAATGTGACTGTCATACCCTCTTCCAATTCTGCCTTTTCTCCGTATACATCAAACCTGATCTGCTCGCCCGGACGCCCGGATCTGATCAGAGTATAAACTGCCCCATCCCTTGTCACAGACACACCAAGCACACTGCCCTGATACTTCACTTTAAAGGAGTACCCCTCCCATGCTTTGGGAAGAACCGGTGCAAAACACAATCTGCCGTTCTGACAGCGCATACCGCCAAAGCCGTTCACCACGGCCTGCCATGTGCCTGCCATATTGGCCGCATGGATTCCCGCATACAAGTTGTTGTGATAGTCATCCAGATCCATCCGCGCAGACTGCATAAAATACGTATAGGCTTCCTCTTCATAACCGATCCCGCAGGCCACGATTCCAAATATGCAGGTGGATAAAGATGAATGGTGCAGTGTCACTTCCTTATAGAAATCATAATTCCTCCTGATTTCCTCTTTGGTAAAAAGATTGCTGTGCAGGTAAAGCCCCAATATGGCATCCGCCTGCTTGGACATCCGGTGCCGCATGATGAACAACGGATGATAATTCTCATAGAGCCATGCCCGCTTCTTTTCGGGAATCCTCTCTTCGTCCCAGGGCCTGCGCATCAAAAAACCGTCATCCATCGGATGTATACCCCTTTTTTCCTCATAGGGAAGATACATCTTATCCACGATCTCATCCCACAGTGTAAGCTCCTCTTTTTCAAAACCGATCTTTGCCTTAAGCCCCTCGTATGCCTCCGGCTCCTGTTCCATCAGCCACCGGACGGCCGCCGCCGCGCCGCGCAGATGCTCCCTGGCCATCAGATTTGTATAGAAATTATTGTCCACCAACACATTGTACTCATCCGGCCCCGTCACACAACAGATGCAGTATTTGCCGTCTTTATATTCCGAGAAACATCCCACATCGGCCCAGATCCTGGCTGTCTCCACAAGCAGCTCCGCGCCTTTGTCCAGGAAATATTCCCTGTCCCCCGCTGCCTGCAGATACAGGGAAAGGGCATAAGCGATATCCGCATTGATATGATACTGCGCCGTGCCCAGAGGATAATAAGTGGAAGCCTCCTCCCCGTTGATGGTACGCCAGGGAAACAATGCCCCCTTATCATGGCCTAAGACCCGCGCCCGTTCCCTGGCCTGGTCAAGGGTGTGGTACCTGTAGTCCAGCAGATTCTTTGCCGTCTCCGGCTGCGTGTGGATCAGCACCGGCAGCACGTACATCTCCGTGTCCCAGAAATAATGTCCCTCATATCCCTCTCCGGACAGTCCTTTGGCGCCCATGCCTGTTCTGCCGTTTCTGCCCGCCGACTGGAAGATATGGAACAGGTTGAAACGGAGCCCCTGTATCAGAGCCTTACTGTCCTCCCCCATGATCTCGATATCCGCCGTCTCCCAGAACTGAGTCATAGAGTCTTCCTGACGTTTCCGCAGGCCCTCATAACCTGCCGTCCCGGCTCTGCTAAGCTCCTGGCGCACGAAGCTTTCCAATTGCTCCTGGCGCATATCCAGCGAAGTGGCATAACAGATCATCTTGTCGAGTATGACACACTCCCCCTCTGCCGCCTCAGTTTCCAACACGCAGGAAGCTTCCAGTTCTTTCACTTCTCCGCCTGTCTTTCCTGCCTGACTCAGCCGATGGCTGCTGCCGCATCCCACTGTAAGCCGGCTGGTCTGAGTCGTTCCCTCATAGTAGAGCAGCTCTCTTTCCCGCTCCAGACGCCCCACTTCCAGCTTTCTGCCATAGGGGCCGTAATCCACGATAGGGTTTGTCTTTCTTGTATGGTTTTCCACATCTGCCTGCAGTCTTGACACAAACCACACCCTGCCCGAGAAATTTAGCGGTGTCACCTCATATCTCATCGCCATGATGTGTTCCATAGCGAGAGAGACAAGCCTCTGTGTTCGTATCCGCACTGCTCTCCCTCCGGGAGAAGTCCATACAAGCCGCCTCTCCAGGAATCCCTCTCTCATATGCAGCACCCGGGCATACTCTGTGACTCTGCCATGCTCCATGTGGAACTCTTCTCCGTCAATATATAATCTTGTCTCTTTTAAATTGGGCAGATTTAACAGGGATTGGCTGTAGAGGGGGGAGCCGAAATTGGCCTCCCCGTAGCGAATCTTTTCACTCTCATAGAACCCGTTTACGAAGTTTCCCTCCAATCCCGTATCGATATCAAAATCATAGGCCTCCTCGAAAGTCCCCCTTGTTCCGATATACCCGTTAGACAAAGAAAATGTCGTCTCGTTCCGGTAGTTCGTCTCCCTGTCAAAAGCCTCTTCCGTAACTGTCCATTCCTCAACCGGATAAATTGGCGTTTTTCCTGTTATCATAATTCTCTCTCCTGTCTTCCTCGTATCATCCTTTGACCGCTCCCGCCGTCAGACTTTCCACCACCTGCTTTTGCAGAACGATGAACAGCAGGATCGTCGGCAGCACCGTCATTACCACCGCAGCAAACAGCGCCGAATAGTTGTTGGCAAAGGTTCCCATATAATAATTTAAAGCGATCGGCACGGTTCTGGCCGAATCCCCGCTGGTCAGCATCAACGCAAAATAGAACTCGTTCCACGTATTGATAAACTGCAGCAGCGCGATCGTCACCAGTCCCGGCCTTGCCAGGGGAAGAATAATGCGCATAAACGTCTGCAGAAAAGAAGCCCCGTCGATATAGGCCGATTCCTCCAACGCCGGAGAGATCGTCTTATAGTAACTTACCATCACAAAAAAGGACATCGGGATTCCCATCGCGGAGTACACGACAACAAGTCCGAGCTTCGTATCAAAAATATGAAGCTTTTGAAAAATGGCAAACAGCGGCTGGGAGATCGCCTGTGCAGGCAGCATCAGTGACGCCGAAATGAGAAGCACGATCAACGTCTTTAACTTAAACTGGAACCTGGAAATAATATAGGAACACATTGCCACCAATGCCACCGTCACCAGGACGCTGATCCCCACGATGATCACACTGTTTAGGAAATATCTGGCAATAGGCGCATACTGGAAAGCCGCCCTGTAATTATCCAGCTTAAAGGAGGATGGCCAGGAAAGCGCCGAGGAATTGATCTCCGCATAGGTCTTGAAAGAACTGACCGCCGCCCATAGAATGGGCCCCACCGCAATCAGTGTAAAAAAGATTAAAAACAGATATTTTGCTATCGCAGCCGCGTATATGATTCCCTGTGGTGTCTTCTTCATTTATCTTCCGTCCTCCTCTCCTGCTTTTGTCATGAACAGCCGCTGTATCATCAGCACCAGCGTGATTCCTATTGCGATCTGGATCACGCCCACCGCATTGGCCTTGCCGTAATTGTTCTCTAATGTTGCCGCCTTATACAGGTAGATCGGCAGATTCAACGTACTGCTGCCGGGACCGCCTTTCGTGGTCATATAGATAATGTCAAACTGGGACACCATCGCCACTGAAGCAAGGGTCACACAGGTACCGAAGATATTTTTCATCAGCGGCAGCGTGATATAACGATCCACCTGCCACGGCCTGGCGCCGTCCACCCGGGCCGCCTCATAGATTCCCTGATCCACAGCCCCCATTTCCGCGAGGAAAATGATCGTATTAAATCCGGAATACAGAATCCATGTAAAGGTGACTGTCCAGAACGCATACCTGGAATTGCCAAACAGATTGGGCACCTGCCCCATATCCATCCCCAGTTTCTCCCACAGCGGCCGGATCACGCCGAAACTCGGATTCAACAACAGCGTGAACATCACGCCGGTGGCCGCCGTCGGTATGATATTGGGAATCATATAAGCTGTGCGCACAATCTGCCACCCTCTGGGTTTCCTTCTGAGCACCAGCGCCATCACAAGCCCCAAAGTTACATGAAACGTCGACTGCAAAAACACCCACAGCAGCGTGTTCTTAATGGATTCCAGAAAATCGTCATCGCCAAAAATCGTCACGAAGTTTTTCAGCCCGGCAAATTCCGGCGATGAAAAAGTTGTATAATTGCACAAAGAGGTATACAGCACTGTCACGATGGGCGCCGCATAGACAAGGGCGAACAACAGCATACACGGCGCGGTGAACAGGATGATCCACAGCCCTTTATTCTTAATCTTCATGGCCTTTTCTCCTTCTCGATCAATGAGTGTAATTTTTAAAAAGGAGGGCTGCCAACACAGCCCTCCCCCGCCTTACTCCTGATTCTTCTTAGCTGATTCAGACAGCTTCTCACAGAATTCCTCCGGTGTGATATTGCCATAGGCAAGTTCAGGAAGCTCCGTAGAGAAAGTGTCGATCGTATTCTGATACCAGTAAGCCTGATTCTGTCCGTAAGTAACCTCTGCATGATTCTGGATCTCGAGTACCTGCGCCATCAGTGGATCGCTCTCCGTCAATGCGGAGGGAATCTCAAGATCGTTAGATACCGGCTGTAAACCTGTCATTTCAAGCGCCTTGATCTGATTCTCTGGCTTTGTCTCAAATTTCAGGAAATCAACGGCCGCCTTGATCTTCTCTTCCTCCGAAGCGCCTACCATATCGCCGGGCGTAGGCACCATTTCCATTCCGTTGCCGGGCATCAGCATGATACCAACCTGATCATAGAATCCCTCCGGCGCTTTCTCTGTCTCAGAGAAATCCGGTATCATCCAAGGACCGTTAGGGAACATTGCCACTTCACCATTAAAGAAATGTGTTGCCATCGGATCATATTTGCCGCCCACTGCATCCGCCGTGGTATATTCCTTAAACATTAACTGAATCGTTTCCGCCGCTTCCAGTACCTCCGGCGTGCTAAAATCAGTCGGATACATACTGTTCATCCACTGGTTGCCGCTTTCGCCGTTCGTGCCGATCAGCGCACTCATCCACAGATTCGTCAGCCATCCGGAATCTGCCGTGTCCATGCCCACCGGCGTAATGCCGGCTGCTTTCAGCTTGTCGCAGGCTGCAAAGAACTCATCCCAGTCCGCATAAGCCACTTCCGGAGCCTCGATGCCTGCCTGTTCAAACAATGCCTTGTTATAATAAATATAAGAGATCTCCTTGGAGACCGGCACGCCGTAAATCTTGCCGTCCACCGTGTTAAATTCCAGAGATGTCTCGTCAAACAGAGCTTTCCATTCCGGATCCGCCTCAAAATAAGGTGTCAGATCCGCAACTTTTCCTGATTTAGCAGCCAGTTCCGTAATATTGTTGCCGCCGTTGAATACGATATCCGGAAGATCTCCACTGGAGATCAGCAGCTTGATCTTCTGGTTAAAAGCATCGGTAGTCGGTATCTCCTCAAAATGGAATTCTACATTTTTTCCCTCTTCTGTCTGCTGGAACGCATCAAACAGATATGTGTAATATTCCGCCGCATAATCCGTACCTACGTGATAGTTAATCACATCCAATACGATCTTGTCACCGGAAGAAGCTTCCTCACTCGGCGCAGCCTGATCCGTCGTCTGCTCAGCCGCTCCGCTCTCTCCGCCTGCAGCATTACCACAGGCTGTCAGGCTAAGTACTGTCAATCCGCTCAATGCCAGTGCCAAAAATCTGTTTCCTGTCTTCTTTTTCATATGTTTTCCCTCATTTCTGCGCTGCCTCATTATCTCCATCACGCCAGAACAGTCTATCTAACAAGCTCGTGCCATGCAGCGCACAGGCACGGATCCCGCGGCCGGGCATCTCATCCCCGGTCTTCTGATCAAGATAAATGTTTTTGTGATAAGTAAATTGTATGCCCAACCCCTCTTTATTTGAATAAAATGCCTTGCTGCAATATTACACTATTTTATCATCCTTTCCCCTGTTTTACCCCAAAAACCGCATGTGAAAGCAGGGACTTTGACTCTGATGCTCTCTTCTTTAAAAATCTTGCTTATTCATGAAAGCACATTGAAGGGGTATTATAAATATGAGATGATATAGCAGAAATATATACGCGGAGCCAAAGGGTTCGGAAACGGATGAGCGAATGAAAGAACAAATGAAGCAGCCAAATACACACAAGATCATATCCCTGCGCATCTTCATTACGATCGCGACCTGTTTGACCATAACGGTCATTCTGGTGTTCTCCGGCATTTTTTACTATAGTAAAACGTCCGATATCCTGTTGGAAAACTATAAGAGGTCATTTACCTCCCAACTCAGCCAGGTTAACCAGAAAATTTCCGACCAGATTGCCGCCATCGATTCCGTGGCCCCTCTGTTCCTGTCCGATTCGCTGCTCTTAAACGCACTGGAATCTCCGGATTCTTCCCAGATCGCACATGAAACAAAGCTCGCCATCGAGCGTCGGATGTCTTCCATGTATTACAGGACCTCCATTGCAAGCTATAACTTCACGGATTCCATTTTTATCATCAGCAAAGATGATTCTCTGTTTCATATCTATACTTCCGGTTCCTTCGAACCGTATGCGAAACAGAACGAGGCCCTTTTAGCTGCCCTTGACCAGACCCGCCCCACCCTCATGTGCAGGATGCTGCCCACCGATGAAGACAGCATCTATTTTATCCGCAACCTGTTCAACGGCAATACCGGCCACTACATGGGAACTTTCTTTATTAAGATCAATCGGGAAAAATGGATGCGGTATTGTGTGGAGGGTCTTGACCCCTCCTGGTTTATCTGCCTGTACAACAACGAAATGACAGTTGTGTCAAATGAAGATTTGAAAGAAGAATGTCTTGAACTGGCTGAGCTTTCCGGCTCCCACAGCGCTTCCCCCACCTCTTTTCACGAAGAGGTTTTGAAAGGCGAACATTATTTTGCAGCCTCCGAGCGTCTCCCCGGCCTGGGCCTCACATCGGCTGTCCTGGCGCCAAAGGATCTTCTGTTAAAAGATCTAAACAGCACGCTGGAAACCTATCTGTTGTTTCTTGTGCTCACGGTTCTGATCGCCCTTGCCGCGGCAGTGTTTATCAGCCAGATGATCACCACCCCGATCCGGCGGATGATCTATCACATCAACCAGATCTCCGCAGGCGCCAGCTCTAAGCTGCCACCCATGAAAATGTACTACGAATTCGAGATATGGGCCGATTCCTTTAACCGGATGCTGCAGCAGCTTGACACCTACTATACAGATAATTTTCAAAAGCAGCTATTGCTTAAAAACGCGGAGATCCGGGCGCTGCAGTCCCAGATGAATCCCCATTTTCTATTTAATGTGCTCAACACGATCGCATGGAAAGCCCAGATGATCAACAATGAAGAAATCTACCAGATGGTAATCTCCTTAGGGGAGCTTCTGAAAGCCAACACACTGTCGAAAGAAACCGACTTTATCGAACTGGCAAAGGAAATGGAGTACGTAAAATTCTATATATATTTGCAGCAGCGCCGTTTCGAGGACCGCATTGACTGCGTCATACGAATTCCTGATGAACTGATGAAATGCCCGGTCCCCTGCTTCTGCATACAGCCCCTTGTGGAAAATGCCATAATCCATGGATTGGAGCCCAAGAAAGGAAAGGGCAAACTGATCATCCAGATTGTTCCCACCAATCCCGGCGTTTCCGGAGAACCGGAAATGGAGATTGCGATCATCGATAACGGCGTCGGCTTTGCCAGCATTCCGGATATCCGCACTATCTCTTCCTCCTCGGAGGATTCACACACCCATATAGGATTACGCAATCTGGATAAACGGCTGGAACTGCTCTTCGGGGAAAAATCGCGGATTCAAATAGAAAGCATTCCGAATCTGTGCACCACTATTTCCTTCCGGCTTCCCATATCCACCTCTTACGAATATACGCTGCAACAGGCAGACAGATAGGAGCATGTATGACATTTAAACTTCTGATCGTGGACGACGAATCCACCATGCGCAAAGGAATCGCTGAATTTATGAACTGGAATTCCATAGACTGTGAAGTGGCCGGCACCGCCAGCGACGGATTGGAAGCCATCGCCTTTTTGAAGCAGTATGAGGCGGATATCATCATAACGGATATCCGTATGCCTGAGGCGGACGGACTGGATGTGGCTAAATATGTGTTTGAAAATTGTCCTGAGAAAAGAGTTATCCTTCTGACCGGTTATGCGGATTTCGAATATGCCAAGACTGCCATCAAATACAACGTATCCGCCTTTATCCTGAAACCCACTAACAAAAAGGAATTGTTTGAGGCAGTACAGGCCGCTCAGAATCAGCTTGTTACATCCAGACATCATGACAGCATCACGGAAGAAAAGAATATCTTTCTGAAAGAACAGTTTCTGCTCGAGATGACCGATCATCCCTATCAGCCGCAGTTTGAAGAAAAACTGCAAAGATTCGGCATTTTGCTCCAGGGTTATTATGTTGCCGCTTTCCGCCTGATCCCATACCACGACGATATCCGATCCCTGAAGAATATCATCATTGGAGAGAAGAAAAACGCTTACTGCTACCGATACAACAATCTGATCCTGACCATTTACTTTTACAGTGATTCGCAGATCGTCCTGCAAAACTGCTGTGAGATCGAAGCTATTACAAGAATGCTGGATTCCAGGGAGATCTCCGTAGGCATCAGCCGTTTTCATGATACGCCTGCCACTTTCCGTCAGGCCGTGACCGAAGCCATCCGCGCGCTGGCTCTGCATTTCTATGCCCAGAACAATGTCTCTTTCTTCTCAGAAGAGCTCGACGAGGGATGCGATCTGACCGCGGAAAACTCCCTGGATCTGTTCCAGTTCGAAAACCTGCTGTTAGACTGGCAGTTTGAAGATGCGGAAACTCTTCTTCGAAATCTTTTTGCAAAATTCATGCGTAATTTCGTGGACGCACAGGACGTCAAAAATATCTGCTCCCAGATATTTTATATCTGTTCCCGCATCACGATCAAGAAAGAGCTTGCTCCCCTGCCCCCGGAATATCTCAGTACGATCCGTCTCGCCAACGATATCTTTACCCTGGAGCAGGTTGTTACAAAGATATTTCATACCCTGAAATTCAATCTGCACGATACGGCAGGCATGCAGGGACAGATCGCAGAAAAGGCAATGAAATATATTGAGGAAAACATCGCCGCCGACCTTTCCCTGGAACAGATTGCGGATGCACTGCACATCTCCACATCCCATCTGAGCCGTACCTTCAAAAAAGCCGGCGGGATCTCCCTGACCGATTATATCAATCAGTTCCGCATCAACAAGGCCAAAGAGCTGCTTCGGGGAACTGATATCTATATTTATGCCATATCCGAAATGGTTGGCTACCATGACGCCACGTATTTTTCTTCTATGTTTAAAAAACTCGTGGGCGTCAGCCCCTCGGAATACCGGAATCCGGACTGCCGGAGTTCTGACTGCTGATGTGATCTATCCGAAACAGTATAACCGCTCCGGCTCCCAAAAGAAACATGGTCAGAACATCCCACCCGCCGATCACGGTTCCCCCGAGCACTCCGGCAAGGCTGTAGTTGATCGCGATGCAGACAGGAATTCCCAACAACAAAGACCATGCCGCCGCGAGCTTTTTCCTCTGTCTGAGAACCCGAAAGATTCCGTAGACAGCCCAGATAAAGACAATTGCGATCGCCGTCATCTTCCTGCTTATGACCGGCATATACGGCGACGCCGACCTGATCAGCCGCGCCATAAGATAAAGATAGGGAAGCGTCAGAATGCTCAGCGCAAGCAGTGTCGCCGTAATGCCCTGCCCGCCCAGCCAAAGTACTGGAAATGATATGATCCATGCAAACAGGATCGACAGGACAGGGATCAGTGACCAGGTCAGTTTATTCGCGATCGCCAGATCGCAGATCATGCACACCGCCGCGCCTGTAATGAGCAGCACAGAATAGACCACTGCGCATAGTCTGCGTATCTTCCGCTGTCTGCCCGCCGCTGTCATTTCATCCCGCATGGGCCGGCTCTCTGGCGCTGTCTCCTCCGTTATCCTGTCCTGCATCTCCATTCCATCCTGCTGCGACACCAAATCTTCAGGACCGCGCCTGGCATGCAGCAGTTCATCCACCGTAACGCCAAGCCTGGATGCCAGTTCCGGCAAAAGCGCAATATCCGGGCAACTCAATCCTCTCTCCCATTTGGAGACAGCCTTATCCGTGATGTGCAGGCTGTCCGCCAGATCTTTTTGTGTCAGATGCCGCTCTTTTCTCAAAGCTGCGATAAACCATCCCATCTCATTTTTCACGCTGTCTACCTCCTGCTGCCCTGTACATGACAGGTGTTTTGCCATCTGTCTCGTACAGGGCTTCCATTGCCGTGCCATAGCGAAGCCGCATGTATTTATTGTAAACGAGGCCGGGAGTTTTGGCAATCGACCGATGGTTTAGGCGCCAAATACGCAGGTTTTCCGGCTTTGTCATGGCATTGCACAGCGCCCAGTTTACTCCATCAGACTGCTTCTGAGAGCCGCGGCCAGATCATCGCGCAAGACCCGTCTCCCTCCAATGTGATAGGCAAGCGCCACAAACCCAAAAATGGACGCAATAAAACCAAGGATCGGAAGATATGGCGCCCGGCTCCAAAACTCCATCGAATTCAGATCACTCGCTCCTGACGCCAACTCTACAAACAGTACTGTGAGAGGAAGCGTGATCGCAACAGGCCTGCCTGCGATCACCATGATTTCAATGCAAAACATTTTCTTAAGCCCGTCGGGAGTCATACCCACAGACAAATACCTCGCAAATTCTTTTCTTCTCTGCCGCAGAAATCCCATGGTGTAGGAAAAAACATTAGCGATCCCGATCATGGCGAGCAGTGCGCAGAACATGCCCAGCACAATCTTATATCCTGTCAGAAGCCTGTCGTTATCCACTTTTTCCTGCACGCGGTTCTCAATCTCCGTCTCATACTGCACTCCGGCTGTCTGCGCGATCGGTTCCTCTAATCTGGCCAAAGTATGAATCCTTTCATCCACTGCATCTTTCTCCGATACCTCTTCTCTGTTCCTGTCTAAAACGCGGACAAAAACATCCGGTTCCACATCCGCATCCAGTCCAGTCATATTAATCCACAAAGATACCGGCACCACATGAACCAGTGCATAGTCCTCATATTCTTCCCGCAAGACCGGTTCTTTACTGGTATAACCAAGAAGCGGTATCTCTACAAGATCCGTTCCTCTCTCCATATCCTGCCAATCGTCCTCATCCAGACCGCGGCTTTGCAGCGCCGTAATGCCGGAGGTTTCCTCCACATAAGGAATATACTTGGGATAGCGGAAGCTACTGTTAGCGCTGTCCCAGATTCTGTTAATAACAACTGCCCCGTCTACCCCCGGCGCGATGCCGGCCTGCCGGCAATAGTCCTGGAAACTTGCATCATCCAATATAATGATGGGCGCCTGCACAAGATAATACTCTCCCGCATCCCCATTATCATGCCGCAGCAGAGCCCTCTGCCCTGCAATCTTTTCCATACCACCCATCGCATTCAGTTCATCACTGAGCGCCCTCTGTGGAATTCGCGCCAGTGCATATGCTTTCTGATATACGCTGCAGCTTGCCGCTCCTTGCTTCTGTTCTGCTTCCTGCAGCGCCTCTATGAAATCCAACGTCTCCAATCTGGCGTCTTTGACCGTCGCCATCACATCCCACGCATCCTGATATCTGGCAAAGTACGTATATTCCGTGCTGATATCCGAAAGGGTTAAGAAACACAATACGATCGTAAACCCGAGAAAAGAGAGCGTCAGCGACACAGTAGATGTTCTGAGCGCTTTTTTCTGTGCTTTCAGTGCATTGCCCGCCAGCTCCCCCTCTATTCCCCAAACCATGGACAGCACCGGTGAATGCTTTCGACCTTTTAAACCGGATTCTTCTGCCCCGCGAACAGCCTCCATGGGCGTCAGCCTGGCAAGCTTTCTGGCGGGAATCCACGCAGAAACCAGCACCGTCAATGTAGAAAATGCCATGGTCAGCACAAAGATCAGCGGATGATAACGGAATATTACCTCATGCCGCCCAGCCATTTCTACCACAAAAGAACTCAGCATACGTATCAGGCCAAAATCTGACCCAATACCAAGAAGACTGCCCGCCACAAGCGGCAGGATGCACAGTGCGGCGGCTTCCTGTATCAGACATGTCCGAATCTGTCCCGGCGTCGCGCCAATGCCGGAAAGAATTCCCAACTGCCGCACCCTCGCATTCATAGTCACCGCAAAGGAATTGTGTATGACCAGAATCAGGGAAATGCACATGAGGACCACCACCACAAAGTAAAGCGGCAGGATCATCCGCGGCGCGCTATCCCCCGGAATACGAATAAAATACATCGCCAGAAGCCTGTAATGATATGCAATCTGCTCTTCCTGCAGATTTAATTTTTGTGACAGAAGCGTCATATCTCTATAAATGGTACGAGGATTCCTGAAATACAGATCCAGTGTCCTTTCTTCCGACACGCCGGATCCCTGTACAGTTTCCCCGCTGTCAACCACCCGTTCCACATTCGCAAAACGGCGGATCATGTTCACCTCTTCTTCTCCAAACGAACCGGTGACACGTCCCTGCCAGTCCCCCTCTTCCAGAATGACTGACTCCACATCATATACCCATGTATTATAGAAAAAACTGCACAATATGGATAATAAGAGCGCTGCAATAAATGCCGCTGCCATGACTGAGACGGTGGAAGCGCGGTTTTTCTTAATAAAACCGATTGCATAATCTTTCCACATATGAAATCACGCCTCCCTCTTTCTATCACCGATCAGCCTGCCATCCTCCATGGTGAGGATACGGCCGGCCTCCAGTGCAACCTTTTCATCGTGCGTGATCAGGAGAATCGTCTGATTCAGGTTACGGTTGGAAAGCTTCAACAGATCCACGATCTCTTTCCCCGTTTGGCGGTCCACATTCCCTGTCGGTTCATCCGCCAATAAGATAGCCGGACGATATATGAGGGAACGCGCAATCGCAGCGCGCTGCTGCTGGCCGCCCGACAACTGATCGGGAAGCGCCTCCAGTTTATCCTGGATGCCAAGGGATTCCACAATCTGTTCAAAGTATTCCTGATTTACCTTTTTCCTGTCCAGCAAAAGAGGCATCACAATATTCTTTCGAATGGTCAGCGTCGGGATCAGGTTATAAAACTGGTACACCAGCCCCACTTTCCTGCGGCGGAAAATGGCCGCCTGTGTCCGGTTCATGGTCGAAATGTCCGTTCCCTCCACCGTCACGCTTCCCTCCGTGGGCCGATCCACACCGCCAAGTATATGGAGGAGCGTCGACTTGCCGGAGCCGGACGCGCCAACGATCGCCGTAAACTCCCCCTTCTCCACAGACAGATCGATCCCTCTGAGCGCCTCCACCCGATTATCACCCATGCCATATATTTTCCTGACATTATCACATTTTAATATTTCCATACCGCTCCTCTCATCCTCCTGATTTCCCGGTTACAAGCCCTGCCCGCAGAGCTTCTCTGCAATCTATGATATCAGACAAAAGTGACAGCTCAGTGACTGTAGATCCGAATCTCAAAACAGGCCCCGCCCTGGGGCATATTGTCCGCTGTCACCGTTCCATTCTGTAATGCAAAAATGGAGCTGGCAAGCGGCAGGCCGATGCCAATGCCGTTTCCACCGCCGGTATAGAACCTTTCAAACAAATGGGGGAAATCTTCGTGGGCAAAGCCTGTCCCCTCATCCCAAATCCTTATCTCCACATAGAGCAGATTCACAGCATAACTGCAATGTACTACACCTCCCCGGGGCGAATGTTCCATACAGTTTTTGAACAGATTGATCAAAGCTTCCATCGACCATTCCAGGTCGCCCCTGAAAGTGACACATCCGTCATCAGGAATCTCCACGGTAACTTCCTTCGCCTCAAACAGATCCTGTACATGGTCGGCAGCCAGATTTAACACCGTATAGCAATCCACCTCAGCATCTTCCAATCGCAGCGTGCCCGCATCAACCCTGGAAAGCGTCAGAAGCGATTCCTCCAAGCAGCGCAGGCGTTCTAACTGCTTTTTGATCCGTCCGATATAATCCTTTCGCGCTTCGGCGCCCGCCCCTCTGCCCTCAGCCTCTTCCATCAACTGCACGGTAAGCATTGCCGCCGTGACAGGCGTCTTCAACTGATGCGCGACATTGGCCAGGTTGTCCGCGTAGTTTGTCTTTGCCGCCACAGCCTGCTCTCTCGTCCGGTACAACTCCGTAACCGTCTTACAGATCTCATCCTGCAGATGGGAAAACTCGTCTTCTTTTACCCCAAGAACCGTACTCTCACTCCCTGCATTGATCCGTTCCAGACAGGCTGTCAATTCTGCGATCCTGCCCCGCTTATACCGATAGGACCACAGCCGGATCAAGCAAAACCCCAAAAACGACATAGATGTCATAATCATCCCTGCCATGACCACATTCACCGGAAGGCCGCTGTCAAAGTCCTGGACCTGATATCCATACTGCTCCAAGAATCCGCTGTCCGGCGCCACGCCATCCCGGTATTGTTTCACGCAGGATAATACCATCTCCTCTGCCTCCGGGTTCTCTGCCGCCATCATCCCGCAGAATACGGATAAATGTATAAAAGCGCTCCTGCGGTATTCCCGCAAACAGAGCGCCATTGTCCCTAATATTCCAATACAGCAGACCGCCATGATAACTCCTGCCGTCATCCGTTTTTTTCTTTCCGTCATAATGATCTCCCCTGTCTCCACACCAGACATTTCCCGATTACTTCACGCATCCTCCATCCGGTATCCGAAACTGCGCACTGTCTTAATATGGGCCGCGCTGCCCAGCTTTGTCCTGAGGCGCTTCATCGTAACCGTCAACGTATTATCGTTTACAAAGCTGCCGTTCACATCCCACACCTGCTCCAGGATCTGACTGCGCAGGACCGTTTTGCCTTTATTCTCCATAAGAAGCAGGAGTAATTGATATTCCGGCTGGCTAAGCGCCACTTCCTCCTGTCCCTGATATACCGCAACTCTCTCTTTATCAATCACAATATCGCCACAGGTCAGCTTCATTCCCTCCACCGGCACAGTCCGCCTTAGCAGCGCCAGAATACGGGAATGCAGAACCTCCAGCTCAAAGGGCTTCACTACATAATCATCGGCGCCCTCCGAAAAACCCGACACGATGTCATGTGAATCACCCAGGACCGTCAGAAATATGATCGGCATCCGCTCCCACCTGGCGCGCAGCCATCTGCAGAATATGCTGCCCTGTCCATCCGGCATGTTCCGGTCAAGCAGAACGATCTGTGGAGGATCTGCCTTGACTGCCTCTTTGGCCTCTTCAATTGTAGCCCACACCGTCACCAGAAAATCCCGCTGTTCCAGATATTCTTTGACAGAATGCGCGATGGCGGGATCGTCTTCGACGTAACACAATGTTATCATTTTGACATTCTCACTTTTCTTATACTTGCTCCATTGCCCATAGCGTTCATTCATGCTATGCTGACAATGATTGAAATCATAAGCAGACGGAAAGGACATCACATGCAGATAGTAAGAGTAACTGCCGCCATCATACGGCAGGGCAGCAAAATCCTCGCAACTAAGCGCGGCTATGGCAGATTTAAGGGCGGCTGGGAATTCCCCGGCGGCAAAATAGAACCCGGCGAAACTTCCGAAGATGCTCTTATACGTGAAATCCGGGAAGAGCTGGACGCAGAGATCACCGTTGATCAGCTATTCGATACCGTAGAATATGATTATCCCGATTTCCACCTGTCCATGGACTGTTTCTGGTGCACTCTGTGCTCCGGCAGTATCATGTTAAAGGAACATGCTGACGCAAAATGGCTGGGCGCCGCGGACATCGACGAAGTTGACTGGCTCCCGGCTGATTTAGATCTGGTTCGCAAGATCAAGCAGGCCCTCTCAGAGATAAACTGACTACGCTGTCCCGATCACGTTCCATGCCTCCGCCAGCCTCTCCAGCGAATATGCTGCATTGGCCGGGCTGGTGGAGGGCAGGAGCTGTGCCCTGCGCCCGTTAACCGGCAGAATATACTTTTGATACAGTTGATACGCTTTCGACCCGTTCGTATAGATTGCCTGAATATCTGCCGCGGACAGAATCTGCGACAGATCGTTGGGCGTCACATTGCGTATCGTTGCATCCGACGATCCGGTAATCTCACAGCTTGCGATCACATCCCACACAGCAATATGATGGGTAAGGAGCATGGCTTTCTTCTCTTCGACCGTCTCCGGCACCTCACAGTCCAATACACGGGCGCATACTTTCCAGAACCGATTCTGTTTGTGCCCATAGAAGAACTGCTGTTCCCGGGATTTCACCGAGGGAAAACTTCCCAGGATCAATATTTTGGAGCTGCTGTCATATACCGGCGCTATGGGATGCTCTATCATAATCTCTTACCTCAGATTTCTTTTCTCTTCAAACGGCTGATCAATGTAAGTAACAGCAGTATATCACTGTCTGCCAGCGTTTTCAATTCTTCGGGTGATCTTCTGCCCACATCCATGTTATACTGTACACAGCAGCAAAGAAAGGAGCCTGACATGATTTATGAAATTACCGATACCTCCTGCGCCGCCCCGCTTTTTGAGGGATGGGAAGAAACCCTGATCTGGTCATGCCTGCAGGGCGTTATGGGCAAACTTTATGCTTCGGATCCACAGCATCCGCATTCCGCCATGGCTGTTCTTGGCGACTTCACCTTTCTGGCCGGTGAGCCGGACTGTGAGCTGATTGCATACAAACCGCCACAATGTCATCAGGACTTCATGATCATGATCGGACAAAACGAAGCATGGCACAATGCCATTACTGCATATTACGGCTCAAAGGCTGCCACCGTTTCCCGCTATGCCATCAAAAAAGAACCCGGCATATTTGACACGAACAAACTGGAAGAAATGGTCTCCGCCCTGCCTGCAGGCCACCGCATTGATCTGATCGACGAACCCCTGTTCCATCTGTGCCGTTCCCAGACATGGAGCGCAGATCTGGTTTCGCAGTTCAAAGATTATACGGCGTATAAACAGTGGGGACTGGGGATTGTCATACGCAAGAACGGTGTCATACTATCCGGCGCATCTTCCTATGCATCCTATCATGGAGGGATCGAGATTGAGATTGACACGAGAGAAGACTGCCGCCGCCAGGGACTGGCCACTGTCTGCGGCGCCCGTTTGATTCTGGAATGCCTGAAAAGAAACCTGTACCCAAGCTGGGATGCCCAGAATCTATGGTCTGTGTCCCTAGCCGAGAAATTAGGATATCATTACAGCCATACCTATCAGGCCATTGAGATCCGGGGCTATTAAATCTGCGGCAGGCCGGGAAACTGTCCTATCCGCCCTCTACATTTCCACGGCTGCGCAGATATTGTCGATCATATCTTCATACTGCGGATCATATCGCAGCAGACGATCCAGCACCTCCGCTCTTGGCATAGAGCGCAGGAACTCCTGTTCCTGCCCTATGCAGATCAGATATTCATAGATCCTGTCCACTCCTGTATATCTGGTCAGATCCTGGCGCACCGGATAATCCAGTGTCAGGATCGTGTCCTGGGGCGCATACCGCATATCATACCGCCTGAAAAATTCCGGCATTCCTTTTACCATCGTATCATACAGACACCTGTTCCCATAACTGTCAAACTGCGCCATAAGCTCGTTGTAAAAAAGGAGCGCTGCTTTCACCTTATTCTCCACACAGACAAGTCCTCTCTCATAAGCCTGCTGTGCCGAAAGTTTCTCCTGACTCTGTGCCAGCTCATGTGTGGAATGCTCCGCACCCTCAGAGCCGGCCGCCGCCCGCTGTGCATACCCCAGTTCCCGGATGCAGTAGAGTACCGCTCCCATAAGCTGCTCTGCTTTCTCATACGTAACGGAAGTGCTCTCCCACGCATTATAACGCTCTGCCAGTCTGCCCACCACAGGCAGCAGTTCTTCCATCTTATAATGATAATTCATCGCCGTCTCCTTTCTACGCCTCATGCCGTATCAACGTTTACCGTTACTCTTACGTCCTACCAGAAAAGTTCTTTCAATGTCTCCCTATACACGTCGTAATCCCATCTTTTTACTTCATCAAACTCTTCATACTCCCCTCGCCCCTCGGAGGCCCGATATCCGTCGTAACCTGCCCGGACCGCCTGCGCAAAGATGGACAGACATGTGCTCTCCAGATAGCCCAGATCCCCGTAACAGATCTGGTCAAACTGTTCCCGCATGAAATGAAGAAGCTCATCATCTGAAATCTCATCCTGCATTTCGTTCTTATACAGATAAAAAATTTCCTGCAGACGAATCAGCGTGTCCACATAATTGTTCTGATCGATAAAATCCGAATCACAGAATTCATCGATGATCCTTGGCATGATCCCCTCACCGAATTCCACCCTCCTCTGCTCTTTCAGGGTATGCCTGCGTTCCGCCAGAATCAGTCTGGCGTCCTGCTCGCTCAAACTAAGACCGTACTGCTGAGTGACCCGGTTTGTCTCGATCACCTTTGCCAGTTGATTCTGCTGCTGCAATAAAACCATCCAATTTTGATCCATAAGCCCTCCTTGTCAGGTTAACTTTACTATCTGAAACAGTGGCAGATTCTTACTATAGCATCCCCCTAAAGCATTTACCAGACTTGTATTTTTGACATTTTTGTGCTATTATAATCATGGAAAGAGGGTGCCCCTCAGTCATTTCATGACTTTGGGGACACCCTCTTGTTTGATGTATACGTTTCACGCATCCGCCTCTTTGTGATGCAGCTCTTTGACAACGCTTTATTGTGCCGCTATTTATTTATACCCGATTTGTGTACTTTCCCACATACAACTTTTCGTTGTGCAATAATGTTCCCAACAACAATCTGCTTCTTCAAAGGATATTGCACATGAAAGAACTGCATGAGAAACTACATGATTTACGGGAAGAACATAATCTAACACAGAAACAGGTCGCTCTCCATCTTGGCGTCAAGCAGCAGACCTACTTCAACTACGAAAAAGGCAGGCACGAAATACCTACATGGGTAGTGATCTCACTGGCTAAGTACTACAAAGTCAGTCTCGACTATCTCTTCGGTACGGACGCTACCTATCTTGGCAGCATTAACCTTCAGAACCCTTATGTAGACGATATCACAATGGATGAGGTCGTTTACAAAATACATAAGTTAAGATATCCCGGACGTCAGGATCTCATGAAACATATCGATTATCTGACTTATGTACAAAAGATGAACGAACAGGAACATTAACTCCTGCTACACGTGGAATTCTTCAATAATACCGTACAGATGGTCTACCACCACATGGAGTTCCGTCATGGCGCCATTGATACGATCCATCTCCGTCTCCTGATCCTCTACACGTCCGTTAACATCCTGACTGGCCGCTGTCAGTTCCTGCGTTTCGCTGGAGATACTGCAGAATTTATCAACGATTCCATCCTTATTGCGGTTCAGATTATCTACCGCCTGTTCAAGTTCATTAATGTCATTTCCCATGCCGGAAATGTTCTCACTGATCTTCTCGAATACGCCCTGCGTATCTTCCATCGCACTTATGCATTCTGTCGTGTTGTCCTGTATCTGACTGACCTGAACACTGACGTTCTTAATCCCCTGTTGGATCTCAGCAATGATCTGATTAATGTTTCCTGTGGCAGATGCCGTCTGCGCCGCAAGCATACCTATTTCCTCAGCCACCACGACAAAACCTCTTCCTGCCGCTCCCGCTCTCGCCGCCTCAATGGATGCATTCAGGGCAAGCAGTGACGTCTGACTGGCGATCTCCCCGATCGTCTTGCTGATTCCATCGATTGAAACCGATTTCTGCGACAGCATACTGGCCGTTTCCGAAGTAACGTTCTGTAACTCCCGGCTCTGGTCAATCTTCTGAGAGAGCTGTTCTACCGTATCCATACCGTCATGGCACTGACTCACTGCCGAAACCGCCACTTCATTCATTCGCTCCATACGATCGGCAACATTGGAAAGATCATTTGCAAACTCCGTAAGATTCTCATTCGCCTGCTGCGTATGCTGCGCAACGTCATCGATCGCTGTGACGATCTGTCCGAGTGTTCCTTTGATAGAACTGTTATCGTCTGCCGAACTTTGCACTGAGCTTCGCACATTGCGGAACTGGTCTTTCAACGTATCTGCCGCATTGATCATCTGCTGTACGATCTGGTTGAGACGTCCGCGCAGTTCCTGGATGGCCTGATCCATAACCCCCATCTCATCCTTACGCCCGCGTAACGCATTCACATTCTGATCCATCTGCAGCTTCAGCTCACGCAGTTCCGTGATCTCATGCTGCATCGCAATGATCGGTCTGGTAATGCTACCGCTGTATATTGCCACTGCCACGGCTGAAATCACCGCAGCGATCATGATCGTAATGATAAAGTTGATCACTAACTGAGTCGACGCCTCATTATAAACTGCTACCGGCGTAGCAACGACTACTCTTCCGAGACTGTTCGGGACAGCCATCAGATACCGATTAATACCATCATAATCTTCAACCGGAATGGATCCGTCATCAAGCGCTGCTGCATAGGCTCCGCCCAATACATCCGTCACCGCGCTCATCTTTTCACTGCTTGGTAAGAACTCACTGTTCTCATGCATCAAGATCAGTCCGTCATTATCCAGCATAAATACATAGCTGCCATTTGAACTGCCCGAAACTTCATTGACTGCCTCAAACAGTGTTCCCAACTGTAAGCTCATTCCAATTACGCCTGTAGCTCCATTCTTACAGGTAAACTTTCTGGAAACCGGAACTACCATTTGTCCGTCCATGTAGGGTGTGCATAGAACTTTGCCATCAGCCGCCAGCGCATCCGTATACCAGGGATATCCTGTATAATCCCAGTCTTCGCCCAGATCAAGCCGGCTTCCATCCAGGAAAGTTCCGTCCGTAAATGCTGCAAAAACATCCCCGACTCCCTCGCTCGAATTCATGAGCGCTTCGAGATAGTCTGTTACAGCATTTTCGTCTATTGCATTCAGCGATTCCATATACACTACTGCCGAATCAACAATAGAAGTTTTCCGCTCAAGCCATGTCTCAATTTCCGATGCATAGAAGTCAGCTTCCGTTTTTGCCTGCGCATCATTCATTGCGTTAAAGCGTTTCTTAGTAAGCGTCAAAGCGCTCAGCATGGCAATCAGCATACACCCGATGCAGATTGCAGAAAAACAGATAATCATCTTCATCTTGATTTTCATCACAAAGTACCTCCGGTATGTAATAGTATGAAGTTTCCATAGAGTATACCCTTCTTCTTTTAAAAAATCAATAGCTCCAATGGCTTCTTATTTTCTTTTAAAATCACGTTTTTTTCATGGTCCCGTCATCACGCATTTTTCTTACCGGAACATCATCTGGCAAAAAACAGTTGACATTCCCGTCACATTCAGTATGATAGATAATGACCGCCACAGATTCGGATTTTCTGTGGCATTTTTATGAAAAAAGGTAAACTCAAGTATATGAAAATTGTAATTTGCGATGACAGCATCGAAGATTTAAGCAGCATAGAAAAATATTTGATCAGATATCTGAGCGCTCATTCCAGCACTGACTTCCAGGTAGAGAAATATTCGGATCCCGCCAGACTTTCCCACGAGATATCCAGCCTGGTCTTCGCAGATATCTACATATTGGATATGATCATGGAAGAACATACGGGCATTGATATTGGCCGACAGCTTCGCAGCGCCGGTTGTGCAAACCCGATCATCTATATTACCTCCTCCGACGAGTTTGCTCTGGATGCCTACCAGGTCCATGCCGTGAGGTACCTGCTAAAACCGCTTCAGGAGAGCAATTTATTCGAGGCACTGGATTATGCCCTGTCCTGTACAAAAGTTAAAAGCGAACCTGTATATCTTGTAAAAACAAAAGACGGTCTGATGTCCATTCCTTTCTCCAGGATAGAGTATGTGGAAAATGCCGCCAGAATGCTGGATATTCATCTGACGGACGGGGATAAGGTGCGCAGCATCTTTATCCGCAAATCTTTTGATGATGAGACAAAACAACTGACATGTGACCGGAGTTTTTTACAGGTTCACAAATCATTTGTCGTCAATCTGAACTACGTAAAGCAGCTGACTCCAAATGACGCATTGATGGACAGCGGCGCACGCATCCCCATCAGTAAGACAAGAGCCGCCGGCGTTAAGAAATTGTACCTTACTTTCGTTTCGGAACAGTACAGATAGGAAATCATATGGACTATTTTAAAAACATTTCATATATGATCAGTCATATCTTTTTGATATTATTCATTTATTTGTTCATTCCCCGCCGTTACACAAAGCAAAAAACGGCGGCAATCTGCGTATTCTCCTTTCTACTCCTGACTCTGACAGATTATCTCAAGCTGAATCTTTTTCCGGAAAGTCAATTGTGTTATGTGGCCGTAACGCTCTTTCAGATATTTGTAACGCAGTTCACAGGTTTCTTTATATCCGAACAGCGGGACAGCAAAGTCATTTTCATAGGACTCAGTGCATCCAATTATGTGATCGCCGGAAGCATTCTTGCCGCCATTATCCATATCTATACTGGCAATACCCTCCTGGCGCTGACCGGAAGCTTTCTCTCTCATTTCGTGATACTGCTCTTTTTGTATAACAGGATCAAAATGCCGTATTTGAACTGGTATGATACGGAATCTGTCAAAAACTGGTGGGAACTGTGTCTGATCCCCATATTTTTCTACTGCGGTTTTTCATTTCTCGCCTTTTTTCCACATACCCTGTATGAAAATCCCGACAATATCCCCGGCACAGTCATCTTTATCATCACAATGTTCGTATCTTATATAGTAGTTCTGCGCTATGTGCAGAGCGAATCGAACCGGGCAGGCATCTACTGGAAAAATGTGCTGTTTGAATCCTATATCAAAGGATTGGAGAATCATTATCATCTCGTGGATCAGGCAGAAAAAAATCTTAGAATACTGCGCCATGATATGCGCCATTATTCCAATATGATTGACTCTTTTCTCTCCCAGGGAGAATATGACCAGATCAGGAAACTGACGGCACATATCAATGAAGCGACCGATGAGAACAAGGTGCGCAGGTACAGCGACAACATTATCCTCAACGCCATTTTGTCCGAAACCATGGATCAGGCCTACGCACACGACATCACAGTACTATCGGATTTCAGGATTCCCAAACAGCTCCCTGTGGACAATTACGAATTTGCCGCAGTAATCGCGAATCTGTTTGAAAACGCATTCCTGTGCGTCAAAGATTTTGAAAAGAACAAAAGATACATAGATGCGAAAATTCACTGTGCTGCGGATCATATACTGATTCAAATGAAAAACGAGTATGAAAAGGAAATCTATTTCGATACCCTGACCGGACTTCCCAAGAGCAAAAAAGGCAAGAATCATGGTCTGGGAATGCAGAGCATCTCCGCTTTTTCTGATAAGATAGGCGGCAACATAGGATGCTACTGCGAGGACGGTTTCTTTCATATCATGCTCTTTGCAAAGTTCCGGACAGGTCTATGATCTTTTAGCCCATTTTGCGAAATTCCGGGCATTTTTGCGAAAAAGCGGGAAGCATTGCAGTTGTCAAAAACGATATAATAATATTGTATTCCATGAATATATTCCGCGGATATAAGAGGACGCTGCCATGCAAAAAACCTTTATCAAATATACTTTCATTATCATTACCGCTGCTATTTTTCTAACGCTTTTCATCAGTTTCCTGTTCAGCCGCCATATGATCGAATCCCAGCAGCTTGGCACTTTCCACAATAAGATCGAGCAAATGATCCATACGCTGCAAAGCAACCACGCCGAATTACGTCTTCTGAACGACAGTCTGGACGAAGACTATCTCACAAGGGCGCGGGCGGCCGCATATATATTCGATAATCAGGAGGAAGTGGCCCTGGATGTTTCAGAAATGCAGTATCTTGCAAATCTGCTCAATGTAGACGAACTCCATGTGATCGATGAAAACGGGATCATCTCCGCCGGATCCGTATCGAAGTATGTCGGAATCGATATGGGTGACCACCCGCAGACAAGGGCTTTCCTATCCCTCCTGGAGAGCAATGACGACAATGCATATCTCATTCAGGATACACAGCCCAACGCTGCAGAGAACAAGATCATGAAATATATCGGAGTCTCCAGAAAAGGCACCAAAGGTATCGTGCAGGTTGGGCTTCGTCCCACGAGGCAGTTAGAGGCCCAGTCACGCAATACATACGATTATATTTTTTCCAGATTTCCTACAGACAAGGGAGAAGAGCTCTATGTGGTCGACTCTGCTACCGGAAATGTCCTGGGCCATTCTGACGGTATCGATCAGGATTTTGATGCTGCCTGCTATCAGCTGTCATCTTTGACCGACTGCTCCCAGGGCACATACAGACATGGACAAAATGGAAAGACAATGTACGTTGTCAGCAGACAATATGACAACGTCTTACTTTGTGCGGCTCTGTCCAGTAATATTCTGTTTCAAAAGCTGTGGGGAAATGTCCTTGCCACTTTCTTCTACCTTCTCTTTATCGAAGCTGCGGTCATCATGCTTTTAAATTATCTGGTCAAACAAAAAGTGATCGACGGCATACACCGTATCATAGGACACCTGGATATGATCACCAATGGAAATCTTGACACAAAAGTAGATGTGGGTGGGAATCGGGAATTTGATGAACTGAGCAAGGGCATCAATGCCATGGTGACAAGCATCATCAATCTCTCTGACCGCATTTCGGCCATCATTAAGATCAGCGGCATTCCGCTTGCCGCTTTCGAATATGAGCAGGGCACCAAACATGTATTCGCAACCTCGGGGCTTAAAGATCTGCTGGGGCTGTCCGCAGCGGAAGCTGAGCGCCTCTATAAAGACTCCGGCCGGTTTGACCGGTATATACATGAGCTTGCCCGGTGTCCGGTCGACGGGGAAGAAGATATCTACCGGATCGAAGATTCCAAATATGTCCGGATCCATATGTCCAAATCTCCCGATGGATGTCTGGGCATTATAACCGACGTCGCCAAAGATATCCTGCAAAAGCAGCAAATGAAATATGAGAACTCTCATGACCCGCTCACAGGGCTGTACAAATTTGACCCTTTCAAACATGCATCCGCCAGGATTCTGTCCGCCATGCCTGCGGGGAAAGTGTGCGCCGCCGTGATGCTCGATCTGGATTACTTCAAATCCATAAATGATACGTACGGACATGACGCCGGAGACAAATATCTTCAAAAATTTTCCTCCGTAATGCAGTCTCTGCCCAAACAGCATTATCTCTGCGCAAGACGCTCCGGGGATGAATTCTGTATGCTCCTCCATGGATTTGACAATCCGGAACAGATCAGAGAGCATCTCGATATCTTCTATCATATGCTTACACAAAATGAAATAGCGCTGAATGATACAAAGTCAACCACCATAAGCGCCTCCTCCGGTTACGCTTGGACGGCCAATCCGCAATGCAATATTGCCGATCTGTTATCCCATGCGGATGAGGCGCTGTATGAGGTGAAAAGATGTGCGAAAGGAAGATATGGGGAATACTACTTACTCCATCCGTCTGCAAAATAAGTATAAATATTACTTATCTCAGACTTGCTCATTTTCCTGCTTACCAAATATTCTTCAAGAATGTTCCAGACGGAGTTAAATGCGTCTGCCGTAGGTGGAAAGATATCTGCCGTCTTACGATTCTCGTAAGTTTGCATTACAAATCCATAGTCATATATAAGCGAATACATATATTCATTGGAATTTATTCTATATGTAATATTATTGACTCCCTTACTCTTACATTGATTCCAATCAGAAAATGTTGTTTTCAAATAGCTGTCCGTGCCATAGTAATGGATTCTTCCTTCTTTATCCCACGCACCTTGCTCATCATTCCTCTCGATATGCAAGTCAACAATACCACGGGGCGATGCATTCCTGTAATGGTTTATATTTGCCAGATAGCCAAGAGAAAACGCATAGCCCTCCCATGATTTATATACAACTCCGGACAATCCCCATCTCGCATTATCAGTTCTATAGTCTAATAGAATCATATTATACCTCCTACGTTTATAGTTTGTATTATCATAACACTAACTTTGATCTTTACAAGTCCTTTTAAAAATAATTTACAGAAATTTTATATACTGCTTTTACCATCCCACTCATTATATCTCATAGCATAGTCACATAACACTCATCGATCAGCTCCAACACCCTGTCGAAATCCATATCCTGCACATCCGTAAACGCATCCGTACCAAGCCCGATATTTAAGACTCTCTGATATGCTGCGAAGTCGTAGATCGTCTTTCCTTTCTGCCATAACAGATTGTCCATGATCGACTCTGTCTTAGCGATCAGACACCGGCGCTGGTACTCCCTGTCAATATACTGTGTGTTGTTCCCGGGATGAGCGTAGGAGAAATGCTGCGTCGGCGTTAGCGCGATCAAATTTTCCACACAGTCTGCAATCTCCGGAAAATCATTCTGTGGGAATATATGGTGCATCTGCGTCGCACCGTCCGACATATGACGCTCATCATATACCTCTGTCTTCCCATCGCGATATCTGTCGTTAAACTGGCGCAGATTCTTCTTCGCACGCTGAACGCAGTAAATTCTCATGCGGTTCTCGTCCTGCTCCGGACACTCAGCCGCATGGTCTGTCCTTGTCACATCCTTGGGTTTAGCGGACAAAACATCCCGCCAGTTCCTCTGGTTATACAAGATCTTATCTCTGGTAATAGCGTACTTGGAGATACGTCCTCCCTCCGTTCCGCGTTTGTTATATTTGTATGCCAGCGGATTGAGCACTTTTGTAAAAATACGGCTGCACTCCGTTGCGCCATTGATCGGCGTATTCTTGATCGTAAACGCCGTGAACCTGTCTTTAAGCTGTTTGAAGCTGTCTTTATCCTGCTTGTCAAAAAAATTCTCAAACTCCGCATAGATTCCGCTGTCTTTCAACACCTTCTCGATGTAAAGACACAGAAATTCAAAACAGTTCTGTTCCTTAAAGCTGATATGTCCAAGCAGCTCCTGATCTACGATCCTGTATTGATACGCTCTTCCCTGCTTCACGCCATGGATAATACCGACCTCATCTAATAATTTAATAGGCTGTCCAAAATATTTGTCATATTCGTTGGAAGCTTTCGTTGTCGGATCCGGCTTCCTGAATACATTCTGCACATTCTCTACCGTATAATCGTGATACCAGATGTCTTTCACCGTAAAAGTGCCTTCTTCCCGATCTTTCATATACTCCATGATACAGTCCGCCACAATGCTCACCACATCCATCGTACATTTCTGGTCGATCCACCGGCCATTATGAGTCATTCGTATATCATAATTATGCTGTTCAAGAAATCTCTGTATCGTATCCTTATCCATCCTGTTACTCCTCAACACGCCATAGAAAAATACGCTGGCGGCATCTACATTCAAAGAACGAGTCTGATAGTTTCTGGCAATCCGGTAGAACTGCCGGTATTCCTCCGTGGAAAAATACGCCATCTGTGCCGGCGTCAGCTTCATATCCTCCCCGGGGATCAGAACCGCCACGGAACCATTGACGATCACATTGCCCGGATTGCGCATCACACGCGGATTATAAGTCATATTGGGAGTCAGATACACATCGGTGTTCTCCACATACTTATAGGCGCTGAGTGTTTCTGCGATATCTCTTTTGATATAGGCATCGTAATCTTCAATGTCTATGATCGTCCTGCCATCATCACTGATATTCCTCGACTTAAGCACACGCAGGCAGTCCCCGCCGCCAGTCTGCACCGTATTGGCGCTGGTGATCTGCCTGTCGCGGAACACGCTGAATCTGCCAAAATCCAGCTTGGCCGCTATCCGGTCAAAGAAAACGTCTCTGTATATGATCCAGTAAGGGTATGCCGGATCGGTAATATAGCGCTGCTTTTGCACCATACATTTTTGCATCGTGAGGGATTCGACCGTCGTATTCCTCGGCTGGGAACCGGAATCAATAAACAAACCGATGGTCTCCACCAATACGCCTTTAAAACCGTTCTCACCATAATCCTGTATGCAGTCAATCTTCTTGTCCGCAAGCATTTTTCTTGTCTCGGCAAATTCCGGCGTGTTCAACAGCGCTTTCGGGGTGATCATCACTACGTAATCCCCGATCATCAGCGCCTTTTCCAAAAAGAATTCAAATGTGTTAGTCGTATTCTGATTGCGGTTGCCCGCTAAATATTTTACCGCATCCTTGGCTTTCAGCTTGGAAAACGGCGGATTGCCAATGACCAGATCATACTTTTTCCGAAAAGAACGCAGCAACGTGTCTCCATGTATAAATTTCAGATTTACATTGGCAGGTATCTCCTGCTTCTCCAACAACAGCCTCAATATCTGTAAATTATTCTTATCAATGTCCACCACATCAATGTTGACCTTTGCCACATCCTCGTATTTCTTAAAAAGAAACGGCAGAAAATTTCCGACTCCAACCGAGGGTTCCAGTATGTTGATCTCTGATTTGTCAAAATCGGGCAGATGCCGGAAGATCTCACTGATAATAAATTTATTTGTGTAGTACGCTCCGTTATTCTCTCTTCTGGTATTCGTCAGTTCGGCAATACGGGCAAGAGACGCACTGCCAAGATTAAGAGGATTCTGCCTGATAAATCCGGTCAGTTTCTTTACATCACTCAGTTTATGTTCCTCTATTGTCTTGACGATCTGTGGATTAGTCAGGTGCGCCTGCCTCATAAAACCGCTGATCCCGCAGGCGATCCGATAAAAGATCTCCGTAGGTACCGCTTCGCCAATACTCTGCCGTATGTTCATTTCTTCCTTTTTCAACAATGCGGTCTTATCTTCTTCCGACAGGGCATTGAGCTCTTCCACCGACTGTTCCAGCCAGTTAAACTCGTCGGGAATGGCCATCATCCGCATCAGTTCCCGTATGGAAAAGACCCTGTCCTGCGTTGGGTGCACAGTATTCTGGCTTGCCAGCTGGTCATTTCTCGTGTGGATGCAGGGCGCTGCCTTATTCCAACACTGGCGGGTGTACTTGTCTCCATTCTTGCGGGTATTGGGCACGATTCTCCCCTCCACGATTCGATGGGGGCGATCCGTCTCATTCTCGTTATCAAAAGCGCATTCTCCCTCTTTCAGATCGTGAACCCATGAACGCATTTCCTCCGGGTATGTTCTGAACCCATGATAAAAATCAGCGGCACAAATCTCACCCCATGCGAGTTCGGGCATCCTGCCGATCACCTGCCGCAGCGTCTTTTCACACGCATAAGACGGATACAGCTCGATCGGCGAAATATATTCCGCCATTTCCCGGCTGATACCGATCACGAGCGTACGTGTTCTGGAGGAATTGGAACCGTAATTCTTGAAATTAAGAATCCGGCTGCTGATGATGTACTGTCTGCTCAGCTCCTCCTCAATCACATCTCCAATGGCTTTCACACTGCCGTCCGGCGCGGTACAGCCAGTCTTCATAAATGCGGATACATTTTCAAAAACAAAGAAACGGGGATGAAGCTGCTGCGTCAGATAAATGGATTCAACCACCAGGCTGTTTCTTACAATCTCATTATCCGCTTTCTTATGATTCGCCACAGACATACCCTGGCAGGGCGGCGTGCCGATCAATACATCCACGCGGTCATTGCCAAGCTCTTTCCATTTGGCGATTTCCGTTGTAATTTTCCTCTTAACATCCTGCGTCGTAATATCACCGCATATGTATCCCGTATCATACTTGCATTTGTGGTTGAATTTCTGGATGTTTAACCGCCGCTCGATCAACTCGTTAGTGGCAATACATTCAAATCCGGCTTTCTTAAATCCATAACATCCAACTCCCGCGCTGCTGAAAAGGCTTATATAAGTTAAGGTCTTGTCTGGTAACATTCCGGCGTACCTCATTCGTTGTGGTTATTTGTTTTTCCTATGACCCTGTCCAAACATATCTCAATTATACTATTCTTTCCTTTTGTTGTAAAATAGGGGTGCTTTTCATCCTCCGGTATAAATCCCGCTTTTTCAGGCGATTTGATTTGGCACGAGGCATCCAAAACAACTTTGTTGACTGCATTCTCCACAAAAAGCGCGGCCAATTTGGTGAAATAAAACTATCTTTTCCAGATTGTCGATTTAGCAGATTGGCGGCTAAATCGCCGATTGCATATCCAATATTTTTATTTGGACCATGCTTTAGCGGAACATTGGCAATAAACGGGAGCATTTCACCCGCTCCAATGCCAATACCTTGCCCCCATTTCAAGTTAGCTGAGGCACACCAATTTTTTATCTGTTGAATGGCAATATAGTTTTGAGTTCCCTCAAAAAAACCGTTATTTACTATGCAATACACCATCATGCTATGGTTCAGATCTTTTATTTTTTCCAAAGCGATCAGGAGCTGTAGTAACTGAGCGGGAATACTGTCTACATAGAGTGGGAATGCCAGTACCAGTACATCGCTGCCTGCTATTTTATTCAACTCTGCTTTTTGCATAGAGCATTTGAATACCTGTACATTACATTCTCCAATTTCTTGCAGCAGATACTTTATCAGAAGTTCTGATGTACTTCCCCCAGGTTTGGGACTTCCGTTAATAACACTTATATTCATCCTTTTACTGCCCTCTCATTTTCTCACATAACTGCTCTATGGACTTGAGAAAAGTTACTTCATACTTTGATACGTTGAAATTGATACTATTTCTCTCTACCATATTTTTAGCAGTATCTCTTTCCGATGGAGTAATGTGTTTACCATAAAAATATACACAAAGCTGGAATGACTTTTTATAACGCGGCTTATGGTGGGTTTCATGATCTATCATCTTAAAAAAGGGAAGAAAGAACGGAATGCTCCGCTCCAAAACATTTTTGACAAAAGGACTATACCCTCCATAATAACATTTGCTGATGATCGTAACGATATCAGCTTGTGATAGCATACTCCCCATATTTTCATATCCATCTTTCATTACACATTGACCTGGGGTTTTGATCCAACATCCAAAACATCCAATACAGTTTTTTATACAACCGTTGTCAGAAATAATTTGTGTATCTTCTGTGATTTTCGGAAAAACCAGTTGGAATTGTGAATCAGTCAAATCGTGTATGATCATATTCATATTCGTTCTCCTGCTGTATTATATGGGGTTTTATATGGATTGCATTATTTCTTCAATTCTTGTTTCCCAATCCTTGTCATATTCCACATTTGGCATAGTTGCGATAGCAGACAGACCATGAGCTAAGGCCCACATCGCTATTATTTTGTTTTGCATAACAGGCTCTGGCATATCAAATTTGCTAAAAGTTTGTATTACAGTTTGCTTCAGTATTTTTAGTGGTGGAAGTTCCTTTTCTCCCGCACAATCCAAGGATAAGTTTATCCGAATATTTTTTCTGGAAAAGAGGAAATCAAAGTATAGGGGATTTTGATAAAAGAATTTTACATAGGCAGTTCCAAGTAAAGGGAGAAGATTAGGGGCATCCGCATACCGCTCTACCGTTTGTTCTAATGTTGACGTAAATAAGTCCATAATGTGTTGTTGGATTGCGGCAATGAATTCATCCTTGCTATTAAAATGAGCATAAGGAGCGGCATTACTAACGCCACATTTTAGAGCCACTTTGCGTAAAGATAAATTCTCCTCTCCCTCTGTATTGATTAACTCTAATCCTGCTTTAATCAAAGCATTCCGTAGATTTCCGTGGTGATAAGGTCTATTTTCCATAAAATCCTCCAATCTTATCAGTGATAAGATTGTACCGCCAAAACTTAACAGTGTCAAGATTTGAAAATAATTGTATCTTATAATTCTCCCTCTATCGACTTTCTGTTCACATATTCGACAAACTGCCCTACTTTCTTCATATCCGGATAATCCGGCAGCCGTGTAGCTGCAGCCGCTTTCTCCAGCCGCTTTTCACAGACAGACACAATGTCATAGAATTCCTTGGAAAATGTTCTATCTTCTTTCTGAAACTCTCCCTGCCGGATGCTTTTTAACAATTCCAGATCCTCTTTTCTGTGGGTCTTGATCACGCCTTTTTCCAGAATATCAACAGCCATCATGAAGATCCGGATCAGATGCATCGCGTGTTTATTCAGATGGTCGTCGTCTTTCTCACTACTTCTCCTGCCAATCTGATCGTACTCTCTGACAACATTATTCATCACGCCCAGCATATTCCCGTAATCCCGCAGCGGGAGATGCTTATACTCCGCATCCATGAATATCTCGGTGCGAAACGCCGGATTGTCCGATTCATCTATGTAAAGATTAATATTGCCCTTATCCGTTATGGCATTCTTCTGCATAAAATCTTCCAGGGCATTCCTGACCGCATGGTATATGTGCTGCTCCCGCTCCTGCTGCTGCATATGATCTCTGGCGACAGCATTCTGCAGCCGCCTGAGCTGCGCCCTTGCATATCCTCCAAAAGATTTTGCCGCTCTCTTGGAAAGAAACAGGCTTTTGTGATCCAATACTTCCTGTCCGAGGGCCGTTTTGATCAAATACTGCTCCTCATCGAGCCCCATTAACTCAATCGTATTGGGATTACACTCTAAAAGAAGGTTCACAATCTTATTGAAAGAATATATGACCGTATCGGTATTGCCGTCCTCGTATTGTTCAAACTTAGTCAGCCCCAGCAGATCCGAGGGCAGATGCAGCGTGATCCCTCTGAAATCTACATCGCTGTTCTCGTTGGCAGTCCCGTACGCATAGCTGCCGCTAAGTCCTAAAAGAATCACACGGTTTCCAAGTCGTGGGTGCACCCTCAGAAAATTGTATTCATCTGTTTGTAAAAGAGCCTTAAAATCCATAAAATCCTCCTTCATTTCTCCAACTGTCATCTCATTTCGTAATTATCAAAACAGACCGCGTATCAAAATCCGCCATATAGTATATCGTAATTACCTGTGATAAGGATTATCCCTATGAATAAAATACATTGTAGCCCTCTCTGAAATTGCTTATAATAGGCTTATATGATAAGCAACAGCCAACAGGAGGCACAGCCATGTCATTTACAATCTATGTGAGAATGAAAAAACTCGGGAAACAAAAAACCGCCGACTTACAGTCTGTTCCTTTCGAGCTTGTCCGGCAGCCCCAAACCCTGCGGGAGCTTCTGATCGAACTGACAGAGCTTTGTGTAAAACAGTACAATGCACGAAAAGACGAGGGACAGCTTCTGGCCTGCCTGACCAGAGAAGAGATTGCTGCTCAGGCTGCCCGCGGGAAAATAACATCCGGCCTGCGAAGCGGCGAAGATGCCGTGGTATCGCAGGCCGTTGAGAATACCATTCAGTGTTTTGAGGACGGAATCTACCGTGTATTTGCCGGTGATACAGAACTGTGCTCGCTGGGGGAAAGCATTCCATGGACGGACGGATTGGTGTTTACTTTTGTCAGACTGACGATGCTCGCGGGCTGGTAAAATAATCGACAAGGCACCACATACAAGAAAGGGGAACTTCTATATGGCGGAATTCAATTATCAAACAAGAAGAAAACTAAGTGAGACATGGGTCAACGACCTTAAGGAGAAAGGCAGGCATCTCTCCGCCAGGGAAAAGGAATTGCTCCCGGATCTGTATTTATACTCGATTCCGCGGGATGCCTGCGCCTACATGCGTAAGCTCTTGCAAAATGAGGAATATAAGACGCTGAGCGCCCTATACAAAAATCAGTTCGGGAAACTGGTGGATATCTGTGTAAAAAGAGAATGGCAGGAGGACTTCTATTATGCCTTAGACGAAATGAACGCTTACCAGATGACCGCCGGATGGTTCCGCAGAAGCCTGCGTTCCGACAGCTATGTGCCCTTTGTGGAAGACAGTATCCGGCTCCTGCATACCTATGCGAGACTCAATTTCTACGGCACAGATCTGGCTGACTTGTTATGCGGGAAAGTGGACGCGGAGATTTACGACCATGCCCGGAACGAAGCTTTCTTCTATTCTAAAATTCTGGCTGCCCGGATCGACCACCATGATGAGAAAAGTATTCAGGCTGTAAAAGATATCCTGTTTGGCGAGAACAACACAGCAATGCTTGGCAGAGAGCTGATCCTTGGCATTGTAATGAGCAAAAATGCCGGCCTCTACAACGACTTAGGCAAATTTCTTCTTGCCGCAAGGCTGCAGGAGGGCGCACGACAGGCAGTCTGCGAATCTATGGACGCAGGGCGTCCGGAGGCCTTTTTGCATCTCTTTTCTGTGATCGAAGAGAACAATCTGATCCGCTATTCCTCCGTCAAACGGGCTGTCAGTACCTGGATCGGAATTTTTGATGAAAAAAATGTGGACCGGATCAGCGACAAGCTGCTACGGATGATGGGTCAATGCCTGCGGGATCAGGACTATGTACAAGAGCAGCTTGCCTCCAACGACGCCGTAGCTATCAGCTGCGCCCTCTGGGCAAAAGGCTTCTACAACGCTGCCGATGCAATATCCTCCATCTTTACATTGATCCGCCAGGGTACAAGAACGCAGATCATGACCGCATCCTATTTTAACCTCTCACTGCAGCATTCTGACCTGCAAATGCAGGCTGCCAAAGAAATCCTTCTCTCCCGCCCGGATGATCTGGAACTTGCAGCATGTTTCATGCCCAGTTTTATGGCTTCGTCGGGCTCCTATTTCTATTCTCTCGTAAAAGAGGCAGGCGAAAGCATCTATATTGTTCATAACAACAAAATTAAAAAACCGAAACTATTAGCCCCCGAAGAATTGTTTACAGATAAAAACGAGGCGGAGAAATTCTATCACATCCTGCAGGAACTTCTTCCCCGGATTCCCAAAAAAGGCCTGATTCTGTCTCCTTGCATTTTCCCATGGTATCAGGTCACCATGTACCAGTCGGACATCGCCCTGCGCATGTGCCTTATTGCATGGATGCTCCAGGACAATGCGCTCTTAGATGAATCGGCTGCATTGATTCCCCTGATCGGACAAGGCAGCGGATACCACATTGGATTCCGGTCGGCGGTCACACGGGTTCTGCTCTACCGCCCCGCCTCCTTGCTGCGCAGGAAAGTACTTTTTGAACTTTTACATAACCCGGAAGAGTACACGAACAAAACCGCCCATATGCTGGTGGAAGATATGGAACTTACGCCGGAAGATTACCGTGAAATAGAGACAAATCTGAAATACAAAAAAGGCCGCGCCGAGACTCTTGCCATCCTGAGAAAACAGGATGCGAAAGACCTGACCGCCTGTATCGACAGACTGCTCGCATCCAAATCCGAGGAATGCCGTATGGGTGGTCTGGACCTTGCGCTGCAGATGAAGAAAGAAGACAGCCGCGCCTTTGCCCAAATCATTCCACAGCTTCATGCCATTCCCGAACCTACCGGCAGGGAACAGGTTCTTTTGAAAGAACTGTTAGATGATGAAAGTAAAGCACAAACCATACTGGACACACCCGGGTATGGACTTTACGATGTGTCCAGGGACTGGATCCTGCCACCGACAGAGATAGACATACATAAAGCGGAGAAACTATTTTCCCACGGGGAGAACGCCTGCATCCACGTCCTGCGTCAACTGGATCAGTTGATTCACGAGAACCGTGAGCGTGCCTACAAAACGGTATGGAATGAGGAGCTTTTGTTGGGTACCAAGCTGGAACGCATCCACTACGTATACAACAATCCCTCCAAGGATCCCCTGGATGCCTATCCTTTCCGGGAACTCTGGGAAGACTTTTACAACAAAGAAATACGGACGCCGGAACTTCTGCTGGAAACCCAGCTGTATTTCCGCTGTCTGGATCAGAGAAATTATTATGAGCATAACCGTAAGCTCTATCAGAATGTATTTGGAAACGGGCTTATAAAGAAACCGCCTTTTTCCAATCTTGGAGTTGTATTTTCCTACCATTCCCAGGTGCGGACTATCCTGACCGCACTATTTGAACAGTATGCACCGAATACTCTTCTGCTGCAATACGGACTGTGCGGTATTGCCAAACTGCTCACCGTACTGGACGTATCCAACGATCTGTTCCCTGTTCAGGAAAAGCGTTGGAATGGCGAGGTCGACACCTACACAAAACGTGCCGTAGAACTTCCTGTATTCTCAGACATGTGCCTGTGGCTCGCAGGAGCGGGGACAGAGGATTGGGACAGCGCTTTCACCCTGCGTTTCCGCCTGCAGAAATACTACCGCGGGCAGCAGTCCCGGGAAAGGAAAGGCCGTTATTCTTACGACAGCCGCAGCCGTGATTATCTGCTCTTATCTGATTATGTGAAATGTTATGTGCGCGGCATTTGGGACAAGGACCTGTTCTATAAAGCAATATTTACGTTCCTGGATATAGGAACTCTCTTAGAGCCTGTCAGTTCCGTAGAACAAAAAGGCGCCGTTTCCTCCCGAAATGCACGAGTCCACAGCCTGACTGCCTTTTTCGGGAATCATGCCATCCTGCCTGTGGATGGAAGATACCGCTTCGATACCATTGGCAAAGAAATGCCGGAAATGACCTTTGCCCACGAACTCTACCGCGAAGTTCTTCCTGTGATCATGAATGTGGAGCTCAAACGCGGCGAACAACCCACGCCTTTCTCTCATGCCGCCAACAAGATCTGTGTGATCTATGGCATCGATTACATGATCCAGATTCTGACAGCGCTGGGCAAGGATCCTCTGCAACGGGGATTCCGTTACTACACTTCCGACGATTCGCGCAAGTCGGTGCTCAGCCACCTGTTGAAAGTGTCTATGCCGAAGCCTGAGGAGACCGCGGAGGATCTGAAAAAAGCGCTGAAAGGAACCGATATCACGAAAAAACGGCTCATAGAGCTTGCCATGTACGCCCAGCAATGGATCCCTCTGATCGAGGATTATCTGAAACTGCCCGGTTTTGCCAGCACATGCTACTATTTCATGGCGCACACCAGCGAACGTTTTGACGATCAGGTGACATCCATAATCGCCAAATACACGCCTCTTTCCACGGAAGAGCTGACCGACGGCGCCTTTGATATCAACTGGTTCTTCGAGGCTTATAACAAATTGGGAGAACAAAACTTCAAACTCATCTATGACGCCGCCAAATATTCCTCCACAGGAACTGCCCACAGCAGAGCAAGAAAATATGCGGATGCCGCCCTGGGCAGCGTGGATAAGGAAAAACTCAAAGCGGAGATCAACGCCAAGCGGAACAAAGATCTGCTGATGAGCATTGGCCTGCTGCCCCTCCCCACTGACAGGTCCGCGAAAGAGGACGAACTGCTCGACCGTTACCAGTTTATACAAAAATACAGGAAAGAAAGCCGGCAGTTCGGCGCACAGCGCCGGGCAAGCGAGGGACGCGCCTCCCAGATTGCGCTGAACAATCTAAGCGTAAACGCCGGATTTACGGATGTGACCCGACTTGTACTCCGGATGGAGGGCAGGCTGACCGAACAGTCCGCACAATATTTCCATTGGCAGGCTGTGGATGAGATTGAGCTGATGGTATCCGTGGATGCATGCGGCATGAGTACGCTCAAATGCAGGAAAAATGACAAAGAACTAAAATCCGTACCCGCAAAGTATAAAAAGAACGAAATCGTAGAGAAATTACAGGCAGTGACGAAGAAACTGAAAGAACAGTACAGCCGTACGAGACAGATGATGGAACAGGCTATGGAAGACCGGACCACCTTTGAGGTCTGGGAATACCGTGAGCTTATGAACAATCCCGTCGCGGGTCCGATCACAAAGCCTCTTATCGTCCGTACAGCAGAGAATGAAGATATCAAACTCGGTTTTCTCACCGACAACGGTATAGAAGACTATGCCGGAAATATCACAGCCGTAAAGCCGGATGACCTGATCTTAATCGCCCATCCCTATGACCTGTACGACGATGGCCACTGGCACGAATACCAGAAGCTGCTCTTCGAGCATCAGATCAGGCAGCCTTTTAAACAGGTGTTCCGGGAGCTTTACGTAAAACTAGAAGAAGAACTGGAGAAAAAAGAGTCTCTGCTCTTCGCAGGCAATCAAATTCAGCCCCAGAAGACAGTTGGCGCTCTGAGAACCCGCAGATGGGTGGCCGACTATGACGACGGTCTGCAGAAGATCTACTATCAGGAAAATATCGTAGCACGCATCTACGCTATGGCGGACTGGTTCTCTCCCAGCGATGTGGAAGCGCCTACTCTGGAATATGTAGTCTTCGCTCACCGCAAGACCGGCCAGCCTCTTACGATCAAAGATATCCCCGACGTCATATACAGTGAAGTCATGCGGGATGTGGATCTGGCTGTCAGCGTCGCGCATGCCGGCGGCGTGGATCCGGAAACCAGCCACTCCACCATCGAGATGCGCAGAGCCATCGTCGCCTGCAATCTCGCACTTTTTGGCATCAAAAATGTACGCCTGGAGGGAAGTCATGCGGTCATCGACGGCAAACTCGGACAGTATACCGTACACCTGGGAAGCGGTGTCGTACACCAGATGGGGAATGCCATGCTGTTCGTAATACCCGTCCACTCTCAGCACAGGGGTCGTATCTTCCTGCCATTTGTGGATGAAGACCCGAAGACGGCTGAGATCATGTCGAAGATCTTACTGTTTGCAGAAGACGGGAAGATAAAGGATCCAAATATTCTCAGGCAGATTCAGTAGAGAAATGGAAATACGCATTACATTGGTTTCAAGTTTTTATTGAGCCTGTCCACCATCCAGGCGATGCGCTTATGACGCCCGGCATCTGTCTTGGCGTCATAATATGCGCGCGTGTAAGTTTTCTTTACCGATAAAGACATGGCCTGAAAATTCGTATAAGCAGGTTCATACTCTTTCAGCAGTGCCGCCACAAAGGCGATCTGCTCTTCCGTAACCGCACCGGGCTTTGGCGCATCCCACTGCCCGTTTTTCCTGGCTTCCTCTATTTTCTTCCTGCCATGATCAGTCATAAGCCCCCTCTCTTCAAGGCTCTGCGTCAATGCTTTATTTTTCTCCGACCACTTGCTCTTCTCTCTGCGCATCGCAAAATACTTCTTATAAGTAAGATCATCAATGCTCTGCATCTGTCCGTCGATCCACCCAAAACAGAGCGCTTCTTCCAGCGCCTCACCCGCCTTGATCGTTTTGGGCCCTCCGGCTTTACCAAACAGCAGCCATACACCCTCGCTTGACAGACAGTTATCACCAAGCCATTTCCTAAACTCGTCTCTGTTTGCAAATTGCATGATATCGCTCATGGTCTTTCCCCCTTATATGCCCCGGCCCAAGGCAGTTTGCTCAATTTTTCATATTTACATATTACTACACAAACAACTGTCTTTCCAGAAAAACAATCATTCTTCTCATTGCCGCAAAGCCCGCACACGCTGTTGTTGTACCATACAAATTATGATAAACTATAGAGCGAAGAACCATGAAGCAGCTGTAATATGCTTGTTTCATAATGACAGATCTTGGGGAGAAGTGATACAATGGCAGAAAATTCCAGAAGCGATTGGAACCAGTTCAGGAATGCTGCAACGCATTTTGTGAATGAGCAGCGTTACAGCGCATCCTGTCAGATTTGGAATCAAGATATGACTGCCTTAGTCAATAGGTATAAGCAGGAAGAAATGGATTGGTACAACAGTCCGCAGATTACGGAAAACGGATTTATGACGACCACGCAGAATCTGTGGTACACACATTATCTTAACAAAAAGCGGCTCATGTCGCTTGGCTTAACAGCGCATTACGATCATATCCGGCCCACGGCATATGTAAAGGAAGAGTATCAGCGCTATCCCTATTGGGACTATAGCCACGATGGTAAAAATTTAATTTGCAAGATCCGTGATGAGATGAATTATCGTAAATCTTTTTATAGCGGTAATCGTCGTGTATGGTCGGATGAGAGTAAAAAATCACCGGGAGAATACTATTTAATCCAGTCCCGGAGCATGAACGGAAATTATATTTGTCCAAGCTGCGGCTGGGAGGGTTCTCTGGAATGTTTTGTGGACGGCTGCGACTATTGCCAGACAAAATTTCATATTGAGGATTTGAAGCAAAAAGTCTCATCCGTATTTAATCCGGGGGTTTGGACGCAGCGCCGGGATGGTTTCACAATTTATAAGGATTTTGTGCCCATGTATATAATACTCGGCATCATTGTATTTGCACTTCTGGCAATCGGCAGCAATATGGAAGACGGCATGATGATGCTGGCGCCACTGCTTGGAATCGGTGTGATGGTAATATTCACACTGCTCTTTGTTGGGAAAAAGGCCATGGAAAGTATGGCAGGCGGACCTGCCAGAACAAATCGAACCCTCGAAAAGATACGACGTGTGGACAAACATTTCTCCATGGAGACTCTAATTGGAAACCTCTCCAACAAACTGCTCAGTATCTGCTATGCAGGTTCCGCAAAAGAAATCGAACCATTTACAGTATGCGACATGACCCCGCTCACTACAAAATATCGCGACGTGATCGATTGTAAACTGTTAGAATGTATTCTGATGGATTATCAGACAGACGATAAGTTTCAGCATTTACAGGTAAAAGTCGGGATCATGCTGACCAGATACCGAAACGGAGGGGTACATCAGGCAAAAACTTACCTGCATCTCAATCTTGTCAAAAGCCTCCGTGCACTGACACAGAGCATCAATGACGTAAATGTGTACCGCTGCGATTCCTGTGGCGCAAGCCTGTCGCTATTAAACGGCGGCCAGTGTGAATACTGCGGACAAGGCTTGGATTTAAAGGAATATGACTGGGTAATTGAGGGGTATCGGTATAAATAAATAAGTTCTTATCGTACCGCAATCCTCCCCTCTCCGCCCTTGGATTTATTCAGAATGGGAGAATGCTGCTCAATCTTCTTGCGTTCATGCTCGCGTCTGGTTGCAGAAGAAGATCTCCGGTCAGCCTCTTTCCATTCGAAAGTTCCTCCCTCATTCTGCCCGCATGACATCTTTCCGTTATAAAGATGTTGGTTCATGCGTCTTCTCAGATTATTGGTCTCACCAATGTACGTGATCGTTCCCTCACTGTTTCTGATACGGTATTCTCCAGGGGCCGCAGGTGGTTTTAAGCCGCACTGTTTATGAGGATCATATTTCTTAGGTCTGCCTGGTTTGTATGTTGACATGTTTCTTCCTCCTTCATCATTTCATCGAGTACCTTTCCTGCAAATCAGGAGGAGTACTGCCCTATAAGCAATACTCCTCCTGAGAACTCTCCGCAGCTTCGCTTTCCCAGATGCCAAACATCGTTCCCAATCCTGCTCCCAGCAGGACTCCAACTGCACCGCCAATTTCCACAGAAGCCCCCGTCACGGCAGCGATTGCTCCGCCCAGCGTTCCGCCCACTCCTGCTCCTTCCATCATACATGAAATAATCTTCATACTCTCTTCTCCTTTCAAAAGGCACGTCCGACTTCGTTACTACAATTATTATAGTTCACATACAGTAACATATGAAGTGTACATTTACATATAATTTATGTTACTATATTTGACAAAATTTCTAAATTATACTAATATTATGTTACCATATGAGTAACAATATCGGAACACAACTGAAGGGAGAGAAATCTATGGGATTCGAATGGTGGTCATCTGAACAACGCGTACGGATCAATCTGAGTGAAACTGCTTTTACAGTAATCGCTGATGATATGTTTCAGTTTAAAACATCGGATCGTTCCACGTTTATAAATATTGTTTTTCAGAATTTCTACCCCGAAGCCAAGGCATCCATCACATTATATCTGGATCGTCGAAAGAGGCAGTTACTGGACATAATAGAACAAACCGGTGAGATCTGTTCCGTTCAGAATCATATCATCAGCCAACTTCTTTTACATGAGAAAAAAGAGCTGGAAACCAATATATCTTTTCAGAAAAAGAATAAACATATCAGCCACATTTACAGAATCAACACAGCCAATCTAAACTATCTCCGAAGCGAAGAGTGCAAAGAATCAGACACATACCAACAGAAACTTGGGCTCTATTTAAAATGTATTCTTGAAGAATATGCCTCTCTTCCCTATATGGAGCGCGAACGCATTTTTTTCAAAGAGTGGTACGAGATCGTTTTACAGGCAATTGAAACACATGCCCTGTTAAAGATAACAACCGGTAATCACAGAAAATACTATGTGTATCCATATTCTTTGGATACGGACGCGCTTTCCACAAGACTATATCTGACCGGCTTGTCAAAAAGCATTGAAGATGAAACCGCCTCCAAAAAACCTGCTTCATTTCGGGTTCCTAACTTTCACGAGGTTAAGATCCTCCGTCAGAGCGGTCGATTGACAAAAGAAGAGATTTCACTGCTAAAAGAAGCTATCGCTAAACGAAAAGTACAGTTTCTTGTAGACCATGAAGAAGAAATACATATCCGTTTTTCACCGAACGGCATAAAAAAATACAACTCTCTGGTCTATATGCGGCCTGCCTTTGACCCTGTAAAAACCATCGGTAATGAATATGTTTTTAGCTGTACTTTGAAGCAGGCGGAATACTATTTCTTCAAGTTCGGCGGAGACGCCGAAGTTCTGTCCCCTCCGAAGCTGCGCACACGCTTTCAAAAATTATATGAACAGGCCACATCTGTTTACCATATATAACCGGCATATTTCCATATACATCAAAAAACTGACTGTATCATTCAATCATCGTATACAGTCAGCTTTCTGATGGATGGCTTTAAATTTGTAAAATATACTTATGCTGGTCTTTGCTGATTACTTTCGCCTCAATCCTTGATCGTTTCTTGCAGTCTTGCAACGTTTTACCTGAAACTCTGATTATCATCCCCTGATATTTTTTCCCCTCATACTCAAAAATACCGCTAATGGAATTCTTTTTGGAGTAATCACAGTTATATAGCGTTACTTTTCCGGAAATATCCGGAAGCGCCAGAGAGTCTGCTTTCGGTATTTTGTCTGTTTCATCTACCGCCAAAACAGGTTCTTCTTTCCCTGCCTCTTCTTTTCTGCCAATGATTTCATCTAATTCTATTCCCGTATGGAACAATGACAGCCTGCATCTTTCAGGATTCCTGCTATCCATAATCTTGACCCTGAAAGATGGGATTTCTTTCAGCATATAAAGAATATCCTCGCTGTTTCCAAATGATGAACTTACATTTTTGAAAAGATCGATATCCGATGAGCTAAGCCCCCCTCGCATTCCATTTGACAAAGTTCCATTCAGATACATATACTCCCCTGTCTTCGACCATCCTATCGCCTCTGGGAAAAAATCGCACTCTTCCAAAGATCTGACCCTGTTCTCACTGTCTGCCGGCGTCTTCGGGTTCAAATTACAATTCTCTTTTAGCACATGCTCTTCTTTGAAAGTTTCCTGGTCTACTGTTTCCTCAACAATAGTCTTCTTAATATTTTGTTCCAGGCTTTTAATCGATGCAACCATCTTTTCAAATGAAAATCCTACCTTGAATTCCTTGATCTGTCTATTTCCCACATCCAACTCGGAGACAACACCTGACTGTCGTCCATCAAAAAAGACGTCGCAGTCCTTGCTGTATCTCTGACCCACGGGCGGCTTTCCCCAGCTTCCCAGTGCCCGGGGATTGACTAATTTCAAGTAACCCTGATTATTTTCATAATGTACGACTTCTCCTCCGACCACCCTGATCATAGGTTCTGCGTCTACATCAGTCAAATTAATCCATGAGCCATCATATAACTGCCCCATGCCTTTTCGCGTCGCCAACCAGTCCCTCACCGCAGAGGTACTCCTGGATGTCCGCGTTGCTTTAATCTGAGCCACCAAATCTTCTTTTCTTTCCCGAACGTTGCTCTCTGTTGTCATACCCTGTCCCGACATATACTTAAGCAGCGTGATTACATACAGATAATAATATGGCAGCAGTAGATTGCTTTCATAATGAATATTGTTTCTGTTCCTTTCTAATTCCTGACTTTTCCAAAGCATTGCTACATCCCATGCCCTACCAAAAGATATTTCCAGATATTTCGCATATTCAAACCAACATTTATAAGTTGTATAGCTCACCATATGCGTGCTGCTCAGCTTAACCATAAGATCCAATTGATCAAAAACTCTTTTGGCATCTTCCTTTGCATCCCTGTTTCCCCTTAACGCTTCGTAAATTAACTGGCTCCTTCTATACTCTTTTGACCTTTGGCTATATTTTCTTTCATAGCCATGAACCATGGATGAGCTTATCATATATTGGCCAGCATAATCCTGCGGATCCAAGGTTTTTTGCAAATTTATCAAATTGCCTATCAAGCTCGAAAATCCCATAGGATAACAAGTCTGTTCAAAATTTTCCTGCTCTTTCAGCATTCTGACCCGCCCCAGGGAAGTCATTTCACATCCATCTGCCTCGCGGATTGTCTCATTCCCCATTTCCAGGTATTCCCTTGCCTTTTCATCTTTATTAAGATGCTCAATAAGTTGTTCTTCTCCCCATCCATTCCGGCTTATTATGATTTTTATGCCGCGCCAAAGTGATTCCAGTTTTCCCGGAAGCCCATAGTTAACACTGCCATACTTCACCGTATTATCAAAATGAGTTATTGCCTCATCCACATTTTTCAACAGATTTCTGGTGTTTTCTTCATTCAACTCGATATGATCCGCACGTTTAATGCGATCCAGATAACACCGCCCTAACATATCCTCTAAATCATACTTCTCAATCTGCTCTTCCACTATTAAATTATTCGTTTCAGCAATCCATTGGTCTACTTCACTCTCACTAATCTCATCTTCATCTATTCTCAGGCATTTAGACCTTATTTTGGCACATTGTGCATAAATGTGCGCCAACAACTCATATTCCGGCTTGTTCTGTTTTTTCGGAATATTCTCATTTATGATCTTTCCAAAACAATCTGCAAGGTAAAGAATAATATCTATCTTAACCGGTTCATCCATCTCCTCTAACAGAGCTGTAAAATCTCTGTCCGGTCTTTGCTCACGGTCCCTCGTCTTATCGGTAAAAAGCGCCGTGATCACATTTCTTACTTCCTCGTCTATTTCGCTTCGACCCTTAGACAATGATGCCAACATATCTATCAGCTTACATGAATACTCCCGGAGTGATGACCGCCAGCTTCCGTTTCCTCCAAGTAACTGTTTAAGCATCTCCTGCGCAATAAGATAGTGCTTTATCCCATACAATTTGTTTCCCTGATCGTAAACCTTAAGAAGCAGCCCCTCCTCATAGCCTTTAAACATTTTTTCCACACTGGATCTCTGTTTCCTGTCATTAATATAATCCTTTCGCTTTACGAATGACAAATACTGCGAATAATAACTGACAGGTATCTTTACATTATTTGAATAATATGCCCCCATAGCCGTGAAAGCGAGCAAGTCTTTCATGCGTGTGCCGTCGGCATCTTCCGGCAGCTCTTTCAAAAATCTACCGACATAGGTCTCCAATTTAAAATCTTCTTCCAGCAGATATAAGTTGATCAGAAGCGCATATTGTTGTTTCTCGTCAATCGTTTTCTCGAGCTCGTCCAAACGATCCTTATATTTCGATTCCTGATTTTTCCCCTGAAGAATTGTGTAACATGCTGATTCTAAAAGCTTCCTTTCATCAGTTTCTATTCCCGTAAACAAAAGCCATCTCTCATCCTGCTCCTTAGAACGCCGTATCGCGTCCTCTTCTCCAATCCGCTTAATAAACAGCGCGCTTACCCGATAATCGGTATTGGAGACAATTTTCTCTATCTCCTGCATCTCTTTATCTGAAAACTCATTCTCATCTACTAATATCATGAATGGGTTCTTCTCAAACAGATAAAGATAGACATTGCGGAGACAGGTTTCGAAACTCTGACTGCTATGATATCTTTTTGTGATAAGAACAGGCATCTCCCTGCTCAGTTTCCACCCGATCTGTCTCCCTAACGTACTTCCTCCTATTCCAGGAGAATGATAAAGGTAATAGCAGACATTAGACCGTCCCTTTCTCATTCTCTTAATAAAGTCCTCTGCCTTGTCCGACAGCATGGGAATATCTCCGTACCGGAGCGTTGCCCAGCTTACAGAATCACCATGAAAAAATGCCCATTTATTAACCTCTGTTACTTCCTGTCCGATATCCCAATGGACAAATTCAAAATACTGTTCTGCTTTCTGTATCTGGTCACGATCTCTGATGCCAATTTTACTTCCCCCTGGCACCCTGATCGAATAAATCACATCTGTGTCGGATTTTAAAATATATTCCCGCTTCGGCAATGCATCCCTGTTTGCATGTATTCTCTCCATTACTTTATAAATCGAATGCCCGAACGCTGTGACACTTGATATATTCCCCATATCGCTCCATTCATCATCGTCAGTCTTCTCCACCAATCCACCATTCTGCCTGACGAGATATATGACATCAGTCTCTTTAAACTGTTCCGTAATATTGTTGATAATAGATTTCATTCGATCATTCTGAACTCCATCAACAACCACTGTACAATAAACTCTTGTATTGCGAATTTTGTTCACAGCATTTGCAATTCTGTCTCTTTCTCCTGGCGGCGACTTCTTTTGCGCTCGAAATTGTTCGCGAAAATCATTATCATTACATAAAGATACATGCATGACTCTCCCTGGAATATACGGAATGGTATTGTTCGTCGTAAATTCTTCCTCCAAATAACTATTATATGGAATATTCGCCGCCGTCATGGCAGACAGCAAGCCACCGTAGTTCGATGTCCCATCAAAGTCAATGATCAGCGACCACGGAATGCTCAAAAATGAAGAAAGTTCCTCTCTGTCAATATCATGCAGCGAGTCCGAAATCAGAACAAAAATTCTCTCGTCCGTATTCATATTTTCCATACAAAGACGAAATCTCTCAAAGTCAAACCGTTCTCTCTCCGGTCTTTCATCCGGCAGCACTGTTTTGTGTTCCTGGTTGCAGTCCAGTGACAACAATATTTTATTCAAATTGACAAATATCCTGTACGCATCCTGCAAAACACCGCGCACTCCTGCATGCGTATTAAGATTTCTAACCTCCTTGGACTCATCAAAAAAAGAAGTAAAATCCACGTCCTGCAGATATGTCTTGTCCGGATTCTGAGCGTTATAATACAGAATGGATCTGCATAGATTATATGCATACGCCTTCGCCTCAAGATTCTGGATAGCTACCTCTTTCGGATGCACCTGCGTACTGCCATCTTTTCTTCCAGGTGGAATCTGATAGCAGGGAATCCCCTTTTCAATAACAAAGCACCTGAGCAGAATGTCCGGAACCGTACTTATCTCTTTAAAAATATCAAACTTTTCTGTTTGTTCCTGAGTATTACTGGTTTCTTCATTCCTTTTTAGCCACTCATACGCTTTTTTTGCATTTTCCATTTTTTCGATGGCGCTATTCAATGATTCATTCAAATCAATCTTCCTGTTCATATGCTCTCTCCTAATATTCTAATCTGCCTGACCCACCCAAATACTAACTACGATTTCAATTATAAAACATATTTTCACATATAGCAAACCCCTGGGCAAAGGCGATATATGCAAATACAGCCAACTGCATTATAACAATAAATACTCATAGCTATGCGATCATAACGACGCATTCTTTCCGTTTAAAATCCAATTATGTGTCAATGCTGTATCTAAAGATTATAAAATAATAGAGAAAAGGGGCTTGCTTGTGACGCCGCGTAATGATCTATAATACATTGCAGGAGGTAAAGATTGAAAATTAAAATTTTCGATCGCGAGAAAACTATGGCAAAATACAGAGCAATTCCGGATGGATATATGACAGTTGGAGAAGTTGCGAAGAAAATGGGCATAACTGTCCGAACTTTACAATATTACGACAAAGAGGGGCTCCTCTCTCCATCAGCAGAAAGTGAGGGCGGGCGCAGGCTTTATACGGATAAAGATTTAATTATGCTTCATCAGATCGTTTCTTTGAAATCCCTGGGATTTTCTTTGAATGATATAAAGCAGCGCTTAATTTCTTTAGAAACGCCGGCAGATGTCGCAAACGCTCTTACTAAACAGGCTGATGACATACGGGATAAAATAGAGCAGCTAACAGCATCTTTGACAGCAATAGAACAGTTAAAAGCAGAAGTGCTGCAAATGCAGACCGTCAACTTCAGAAAGTATGCAGATATCATTGTCAATCTGCAAATGAAGAACGAATATTACTTTCTCATCAAAAAATTTGATGATGATATGCTTGACCATATACGGAATCGGTTTGATCAGGACAGCGGTTTTGATTTTATAGACAGGTTTAACCGCCTGGGTGATGAAATCGTACAGCTTCAGAAAGAAAATGTACCACCCGAAAGCGAAAAATGCCAACAAGTCATAAAAGAATATTGGGGTCTGATTACAGAGTTTACGAATGGTGATATGAGTATGCTTCCAAAATTGATGGAGATGGGCAGTATTGATACCGCCGAGAATGCATGGGAAGAAAAGCAGCAGATCATAAACGCATATGTAGAGCCGGCTTTACAAATATACTTTTCAAGGCTTGGAACAGATCCATTTGAGGATGGAGAAAAGAGGAGGGGCAAATGAATCACGCAATACAGGTTAGTGGATTAAAGAAAAGCTATGGCAGTCATATGGTCCTTAAGGGACTTGATCTTCAAATCAAAAAGGGAGAAGTTTTCTCTCTGCTCGGTGTAAATGGAGCCGGAAAAACGACCTCCCTTGAATGTATCGAGGGCCTGAGGAAATATGACGGCGGTACAATCATCATAAATGGAAAAATAGGGATTCAGCTTCAATCATCATCTTTGCCCGCTCATATTAAGCCAATGGAGGCTCTAAAACTGTTTGCAAAATGGAATAACGCACAGATTGACTACACTATGCTGAATACCCTTGGCATCAAAGACATTGAAAAGAAACAGTATATACAATTATCCACAGGGCAAAAGCGGCGGCTGCATCTCGCCCTTGCACTTGTTGGCGATCCCGATATTATTTTCCTGGACGAGCCGACTGCAGGGCTTGATGTCGAGGGCAGGCTCTCTCTTCACGAACAGATCCGAACCCTCAAAGCGCAAGGAAAAACCATCGTTTTGGCAAGCCATGATATGGCGGAAGTAGAAACCTTATGCGACCGCATTGCTATTTTAAATCACGGAAATATTGCCTTTTGCGGCACAGCTTCAGAACTTACGGACACGGTTGGAAAGAAATATTTTATTCATATCAAAACACAGGCAGGCGACAGTACATTTGAAACGGACAATATCGAAGATACTTTGATTTCCCTGCTTGGCGATTTGAAACAAAAGGAAATTCACGTGTTAGATATTAAAGTTGACCGCGGGACGCTGGAACAGCATTTCATGGAAATGACAAGGAGGGAATCAGAATGAGTGGATTTTTATATGGCGTTACATTGCAGTGGAAATTGGATATACGCAGTAAGTCCCTGTTAGTTACCTGCTATATCGTTCCGCTTATTTTCTTTCTTCTCATGGGCGGTATCTTCACTTCTGTTATGCCCGACATGCGAAATACACTCATTCAATCTATGATCGTGATGAGTGTTTCAATGGGTGCGTTTATTGGATTGCCGCCATCATTGATTGAAACCTACGGAAGTGACATAAATAAAGTATATAAAGCAAATGGTGTACCTGTCTATTTAGGTCTTGTCACAATGTTTCTTTCCGCATTTATTCATTTGATGACTGCCTGCGCTGTGATAGTGCTGCTGGCTGCCATACTGTTTGAAGCAACTTTACCGGCACAGCTTCCGATTTTCCTTTTAGCGCTCGCCATATACATTATTGTGTCGTTAAGCATTGGAAGTATTCTGGGCCTGGCTGTAAAAAATCAGGCAAAACTGACAATGATATCACAGTTAGTATTTCTACCCTCAATCATGCTTTCGGGAATTATGTTTCCCATTGATCTGCTACCCGATTTTCTTGAAATGGCAGGATATATTTTCCCTGCCTGCTGGGGATATCAATTAATGTTGAATGATGGCTTCCGCCTTGAAAATCTGTGGTATCTGATCCTTGTTTTTGTTGTGGCGCTAATCGTATGCGAAATACTTTTGAAGAAGCAAAAGTCCAAATAAACTGTTGAAAAATGTTAGACAATCCATGAACAGGCACTCATAATTGTTTAAAAAACTAAGGAGAGCGCCTGTTTATGAACACTTTGAATAACTGTATCGAGGAATACATTGAATACTGTGAGCACCGGAAACGACTAGATTCCAAAACCCTGAAAGCTTATAAGATTGATTTAGTGCAATTTAAAAATTTTTGCACTGGACTACCTGATTTTTTTACCAAAAGTATAGTGGACGATTTTATCACCAGCCTGCACAAACAGTATCAAACGAAAACTGTCAAACGCAAGATTGCAAGCTTAAAAGCCTTTTTCCACTATATGGAATATAGAGAGCTGCTGAACGAAAATCCTTTTGCAAAGTTGGATATCCGCTTTCGCGAAGCCAAACCCCTTCCTAAAACAATTCCTTTTCATTCCATTCAAACATTCCTTTCCACACTTTATGCACAAAAAGAACTGGCAGCGTCAGAATATCAACTCCGTTGCCACATCAGGGACATTGCCGTTATTGAATTGCTGTTTGCAACCGGAATGCGAATATCCGAATTGTGCTCATTAAAGCCATCAGATATAGACCTTGAAAGTAATACTATTCTGATCCACGGAAAAGGCGCCAAGGAAAGAATCATACAGCTTGGCAATCCTGAAGTCATTGCTGCCCTTTTTTTGTATCAGGAAACTTTCAAAAAAGAAATCGATGCCTGCGGATATTTCTTTGTAAACAGGCTGCAACGCAAGCTATCCGATCAGTCTGTCCGCTATATGATCAACCACTATGCGGAGACTGCCGGCATCAGCCAGCACATTACTCCGCATATGTTCAGGCATTCTTTTGCCACCCTTTTATTAGAGCAGGATGTTGATATCAGATATATACAAAGAATGCTCGGACACAGTTCTATCAGTACAACCGAGATTTATACACATGTGTCAAGCGCAAAGCAAAAGGACATTCTTACAAATAAGCATCCCAGAAATCAAATAAATATAAATAAAGGATAATATATGATTATGCGCTGTTAAAGGGAGGCAAATGTTTAAATTATGAGAATAGGACTTACATATGATATACAGGACGAATATGGATACGAAGATTTCGACGTAAAACATTGCGATTTTATATCTGCATCGGAAGTAAGTTTTTTGAAAAATACCTTAGAAGAAATGGGACATTCTGTCCTCTTGCTCGGAAACTGTGACCAGGTTATCAAATATTTATGCGATGGGAATAAAGCGCCTGATTTAGTTTTCAATATGTCATGGGGGTATAAAGGACGCAACCGTGAGGGATTGATGGCTGCATTATTGGAAGCGTTCGGGATCCCCTTTACCGGTTCAGATGCCTATGGGTGCTCGCTTTGCTTAGACAAGCTTCAAACAAAATTGATAGCAGCATACTTAAATATCCCCACGCCGATGTACATGGAAATTTCCAGTGAAACTGATTTTCCATCCGGGTTTCCATTTTCTTTTCCGGTTGTATTAAAGCCGAGAGCCGAGGGAAGCAGCATGGGCGTGTTTTTGGCTGAAAATATGACGGAAGCAGAAAAAGTCGCTAAGGAGCTGCTGTCGGAATACAACGAACCCGTACTATGTGAAAAATATATCAGCGGAAGAGAAATACAGGTTCCGTTATTGGCTGATCAAGATGGAGTACATGCAGTAAATATTCTGGAGACAACTATGCCGGATGGAAGTCCTGTTGCATTGTATGATGCGAAGTTGAAACATACTCATATTGTAAATAAAAAATTGGCTGATATCCCGAAAGATGTTGCGCACCAATTAAGCACATATGCCGAAACTCTTTTTCGCTATTTAGAATGTACCGATTTTGGCAGAGCAGATTTCCGGCTTACATCTGAAAACGAGATTTTCTTTTTAGAAATGGCACCACTTCCATCCTTACAACCGGGCGGCTCCTTTCATACATGCTGTAAATTGTCGGATATCAGCAGCAGAATGATATTGGACAAAATAGTAGCAAGCGCCATGCGCCGCCAAAAATAATTACTCAACAAAACGCAATGTACGAAACATGATTTTTCTTTGATAATATAGCTGAAATAGATAATTTGGTGAAATATTTTTCCACTCCGCCACTTTAGTTGGGAACGTAACAGGAGTCGTCCGGCCTATATCAATTATGAAATTTGATAACAAAAAACGCTGGCGGTTAGTAACCCGATTATCTAATATTTTTATAAAAGCTTTTGCGGCATCATGCAGATTACCGCAATGATAATCAGCTAATGCTTTTAATAAATCAGATACTGTTTGGTAGTAAGGAATATCCGCATTGACAGATATTCCTGAATTGCTTTCGATTTGGCACAAAACTTTCTGGAAATTGACATAATCCTGCTGAATCAGATAGCATGTTGCAACATTGGATAAAATAGTCAGTTGCTTATAACTATTTAGCTTGTAAGTAAGAGCCTGCTGAAAATGTTTCAAAGCTTCAGCGATATCATTTTCGTACATGGCATACCAAATACCCAGGTTATTGATCGGCACCACAACATCATTACTGCCAAATGATTTAAAATTATTAAGAGCATTATTAAGCATTTCGAATGCTTGTTCTTTTTCGTTGGTATAAAGACAATTACTTCCAAGATTATGATACGCTTTGGCAAGTTCTTTGATATTTTGTTTTTCCAAAAAATAATCTACGCTCGCTCTGAGCATGGGAATGGCCATTTCCATTTCTATAACAAGACAGGATTTCCGGAGCTGAACATAGTATTCCTCCTCATATCCGTTTTCTTTACAGCACTTCAGCGTACTGTTAAAAAAGGCCAGTGCATTGTCGTAATCGCCTTTTTCTTTGTAAAGAGTGGCAAGAAGCGAGGCAGTCTGAAAATATAATAAATGTGTCTGCCCCTTTGCACTCAAACTTTGATACACTTTGTCAGCCAGTGAGAACGCTGCATCTACATCACTCATGTAGTAAGTACAATATGCAATTTTATACTCATAATACTCTTCACAAAAGTTTAAAAGTTTATTGCCATATTGTTCTATACATTCCTCATATACTTTTTTTGCATTTTCATATTGCCCCAATGATTCCAGGCAATATGCTTTTTGACTGAGAAAGGTGCATTGTATAGAACGATCAATATTGATGGTATTATAAACGAACCTGTATTTTTCCAAAAGCTCCAGCGCCTGCCTGAAGTTAAGTATATTGATACAGCGAGTGCTTAAGGACATCAGAATTTGTAAAGATTCTTCAAAACATCCGCCTATGGAACTGACCTCCATCATTGAGATTTCGAGAGCATTCAGATCATAATCCGTATACATGGAATATTTTTTCGAGCAGAATAATTCTCTGCGCCGAGCCTGATAATATTTGAGCAGAGTTTGGCACCAACGCAATTTTTCATCATCAGATAATTTGTTTTTGATATAATAATATACTTCCGTATTTTCAAATTTGTATTGGCCCGGAGTGGATTCCTCCTGAGATCTGATTAACAGGTTTGAAAGCTTTTCAATTAATTCCAGATTATCCTGGGCGTTGATCAGTTGAAATGATTCTTCCAGAATACCGGGATTGATTTCTAAACCCAAAAGAGTAGAAATTTTTAAGGTGTCTTTAAGGTTTTGTTCCAACTTACTGTATCGGCGCTGGATATGGTTTTTGACGGCTTCCAGCAGTACTCTGGCAGAAATTTTATGGCATGTCCACACATTGTTCTCATCGCACATGAGATATTCCGCCTGCTGCAGATAAATAATAATCAGTTTGAGTAATGCAATATTACCCGATGATGCTTCAAGAATGCAGTCAATCTGCTTCTCGTTTATTTGTTGTTCGCCTTCCATCAATAAGGGTAAATAGTCCCTTAATTCCGGATTCGGAATTTTCTTGAAATTAATGAACTTTAAATTTGGAATTGCAGCAAAAAAATCTCGAAAATCGTCCTGCACTTTCAAATATTCATCATCATCATTATCTAATTTTAAAATATGAAATGTTTTATAAGATGTATATTCGACTGTAAGTAAATGAAAAAAATGCCGCATAAATGACAATAGATCCAGATTCCATTTATTTATATTTTCAAAATAGAAAACGGTATTATTTTTGCCTGCGATTTCAAGCATCCAGCTAAGCAGCTTTTCATCATATGTCAAGCCATCATCTTCAAAATGATTATGGGTATCCGAATTATTTTTTACATAGCTTCTGAAAGCATTTTCGATTACCTGCAGCTTGGAGTGTTCAAAACCAGTAGCACGAAAAACGACAACATTTTCTTTTTCTTTTAAAAAATTAGATATGGCAACAGCTTTACCCGTTCCTCTATACCCTTGAACCAAAGCCACAGTTGTTGTAGTGCATTTTTCATATAAATTTGCTAATTTTGTTTGACAGCTTTGCTGATTTGAAAATTCCATTTTATACCTCATTCTATTTGTAAAATTTTTTCATTTATGAGCTGCAGCAAATGCTTTGACGTTATCTCAAATTGATAATTACTGCAGCAAAAACCGTAATTTGAAAATAGCATTTTACCATTTTCCTTGTATACTTCTCCGGTCGGAAATGTCATAGTATTTCCGGTTTCTACAAAACTGTCGTATACAAGGATTTTTTCAAAATCATTAATGCAGACATACTGGATTTGTATTCTGTAACAGCGTTTTGGATTTTGAGAGTTTGCATAACAATAAATGTTTTCTTTGGTTTTACTACATACTATTTTGTTCGAATATTTATTGTTGCATTGTTCATCCAGTCGTTGAATCAAATACTGAAAAGCTTGGCTTAGCGGCTCACCCTGTATTTTTCTGACGATCAGTTCACCTGCCCTCTGGCTGTCATAGTCACTGATCTCAATTGCACCAATAGCGGGTAAAAAATTTAATGTCGTATCGTCCAGAAAAATTTGAAGAATCTTGGAGGTGCCCTCTTTATAAAGATTTCTCAACATAGCAGAAAATTCAAAGACTGTGTTCAGGCTTTTTACGTAATTTTGTGAGACGAATATAATGTAATATTTGGCGCGGCCGTCATACAGGTAATCGAAAGTTTGCTCAAGATCATTCCCCCAAATTGTAATAGAATGATCTTCGTCCATAAAGACAGAGATTCTCCTGGCTTCCAAATAGTCTTTTACCTGCCTGACAAAATCTCTTTCTTTACCCGAAAATGAAAAAGCTACATCAAATAATGTTTGACCCATAATCCAACCTCTCGTATCTTAAGGAGAAAAATAAAATGAAAAACAAACAACGTGATATGCAATTGCAAGCTTACACATGCGATTTTCTAAATTCCCGGAAAGATATTTCCATAGGAACAAACCATCAACAGATGACTTTAGCTAAAAATCAGCAGAAAAAGATTCTTGAAATTTTTCACACGGATGAAGATTCATGGAATAACTGGCATTGGCAAATCAGTAACCGAATTTGTTCCGTTCAGGCTCTCTCACAGATACTGCCATTGTCAGATGATGAAATTCATAATATAGAACAAGTAGAATCTTACTTTCGCTGGGCAATTTCTCCATACTATATTTCGCTGATCGATCCACAAAATCTACAGGACCCAATTCGCAAAATAGCTATCCCGGACATAAGAGAATTATGCACCGGAGGCGAACTTGATCCAATGGACGAAGCGGGACATAATCCGGCCGGAGCCATTACAAGAAGATATCCCAATCGGTTAATTATTAATGTAACAAATGCCTGCGGCTCTTATTGCCGCCACTGTCAGCGGAGACGCAATATCGGCACACAGGATTTCGTTACCGGACAAGATAAAATAGCGCAGTCCATCCGGTACATAAAAGAACATAAAGAAATCAGGGATGTTCTTATTACCGGAGGTGACCCGTTTACCCTTGAGGATGATGTACTGATAAAAATTGTTGCCGAAATACGCTCTATTCCTCACGTCGAAATTATACGAATAGGAACCCGCATGCCAGTTGTCATTCCACAACGAATCACGGAAGAATTAGTTGCCGCATTGAAACAATATCATCCGATCTATATCAATATACAGTTCAATCATCCACAGGAGATTACGCCGCAGTCAGCTTATGCATGTAAGCTGCTTGCGGATAATGGCTTTGTACTTGGAAATCAAATGGTATTACTGAAAGGCATAAATGATGACAAATATATTACTCAGCTGCTAAATCAAAACCTGCTTAAGATCCGTGTCCGCCCTTATTATATTTTTCATGCAAAAAATATAATAGGAACTGCCCATTTTCAAACGTCTATTCAAACGGGACTTGATATAATGAGACACCTAAGAGGCAACACTTCCGGCTTAGCAATTCCGACTTATATTCTAAATGCTCCGCATGGGGCCGGAAAAATTCCATTAAGCTATCAATATTATCAAGAACTCTCCGATGGAAACGTCATTCTTGAAACATGGGAAGGAAAAAAGATCACGCTGTCTGTGGACGGTAACTTAATAAATTAACAGCGCATAATCATATATTATCCTTTATTTAACCCTCGCAAAATTACACAGTTCACTATAATTAGCATCAAATGCAAATCACCATTCTACAGAGACTCTTTATCCTCCACACGATCATAAATGCAGCGGTTCTTCTCTCTCTATTTCATTTAGCAATCGCCTGATCATCAGACGATGATTCACATTGTAAAACAGACTTTCATTAAAATCATTGCTCCATTGATTCAAATCAGACCAATCACCCTTTTGAATCTTATCATAAGCATATTCGCTGGAGCGCCCTCCAACTGTACCAACTAAAGCTACCGGAACATTGGCGCGCTTTGCTAATTCTACTTCTATATCTACTCCCTGCTGAGTTTTGTCTTCCTTGATTTTTCCTCCAAGGCAGATCAACAGTTCACTTTTGCCCTTGCAAATCATATTTTCACGCATCTCCTGCAGCCCGTCCGCCAATACCAGCGTGCATTTTTCTTCAAGTTCCTCTAAATCATACCGAGCAAGATATGCTTTATCCATATGCATTTCAATGGAATACTTCATATCTGAAGCATATAATTTTCCTATATCGAAAATAAGTCTCTGAAAAGTGGGATGTGCCCCAAAGACTAAAGTATATCCGTTCTTAATAATTTCTCTGGAATATATAGAGAGCGCCTCCAACAAAGACTGTTTGTATATCTCATCACAATCCGGAAAAGCCCCTGAAAGAATAATTCTCTTGTTGCGCTTTTGTCTTTTAACACCTGCTACATTCTCGAGATTCATAATATAATCATCAAAATTCTCTTCTGTAACTTTTGTATCTCCCATTGGCTTTTCACGCCGTCCATGGTTAGAAAGCAAAAAGAACCTATCGTGATTTTCGTATGTTCTTTCTTCTTTTATCTTTTGGATAAATCCCTCTATATCCTGCTCCTTTGGGTTCCTTCCAAAACATTGTATATAATGCTTTTGAATTTTTGGATCATAAAGGTCTCGTGTTTTCTCCTCATACTCTATCTCATATGCTAAGACAGCTTTCTTATCCCCTGCCAATTTAATTTTATTTCTGTCGTTCAGGTCCCTCAGATATTCAATATAAGAATATACCTGATTGGACGAATTCATAATAAGCTGAAAGCATTTCTCTTCCACCTCATCAACAATCTCGATTAATCTTTCCTGACAGTCAAACTCATTGCTCCTATAATGAAGCATAGGATGTTCTCCCGGATGAATTTGCATATCTGAATAAGATGCATCGTCAATCTGTATCCACAAAATAGGAATATCATAAATCAACGCATAACACAGCTCTTTCATTATATAAGGTGAACTATATGCCTTCTCTGTCTGTAAAAATATAAGTACATCACTTATAGCCAGATTTTTATCGATATCTTTTTGTGCATCATCTCCTACTTTAACATTAACAACGTCCCGATATACATTTCTTTCCCTTGTTAAATGTCTCAATTCATCTGCAAGTTTTCCTGCTATATGTTCTCCATCAATACGCCGATGACTAATAAAATATAAAACTTCATCACGGTATAACGGTGATAATGTTTGTGCAATAATTTTTCTGGCAAAAATCTGCGCAATCGCTTTCATGTTATTCTTCATAGGACTTCTGTTTTCGTTATAACATGACACGTCAAAACTCTGTTTATCTGATACTGGCTCCGGGGGCTGTCTGCATTCTGTGTTCTTTTCCATAGCGATCGCCCATATCCTGCTCTGCGCACCGCTATACTGGTTTAACAGCCTGCGGAATTTCACCTCATGTATCTTCCGATCCTCTGGATTAAAAAACACAAAAATATCATTCTTATCAGCATCTTCTGCCAATAACTGATCTATTTGAAAATCCGTTGTAATATAGAATTTATTTGTGATATATGTATCCAAAATCTCCTGGCATGACTCAAAAAACAAATTTGCCTTATCAATCCTTTTCATTGTCAGCTTGGGACTACAAAAAATTATCTTCATCAATTGTCTCCATAGCGAATAAATACGCCTATATTTCATTATATTTAAACTATTTTTTTAATATTTATTATATCGTTCTTACAAATGTATTTCAATACATATCGCTACTATTTTAAATGCTATCCGTCCCCCGTCTGTTCCTTTCCCTAAACTCTTTTCCATACAAAAGATGAGCAATTGAGAAAAGCAACGAAAACGCTGCCGCACCAAATGAAATGGAAAACAAGCAAGAGATATGGTACAATCTATTCAAATGAAAAGAAAATCGCCAGCGATACTAACTCTTACAATCTTGACGTAAAAGAGCAAGAAATTGATGGGCATAAATTCACTGGCAATATTGAATTTGAAAGTATAGATACAATTTGGAAGCATCAACCAGTCCATTGTCGTTAAAAAAGGTGAAAACAGGATAAAGTTGGTAGCCGCAGACAATGCAAAAATTTAATGTCCTATGAAAAATTTCAAAAGAGAAAACCTGTTATTCTCCCTATGTGGCTTGAATTGTGGCTTATGCCCCATGCATCTGAATCACTTATGCCCCGGTTGTGGCGGCGGGGATGGAAATCAATCCTGTTCTATTGCTAAGTGCAGTTTACAGCATGGAAATGTAGAATATTGTTACCAGTGTGAAAGCCATCCCTGCGAAAAATACGAAAGCATAGATGAGTTTGATTCTTTTATCACACACCAGCATCAAAAACAAGATATGATAAAATTCAGCGAACTGGGAACAGAGCTTTATTCCGCAGAACAATTAAGAAAGCAGGTTCTGTTAAATCATCTTCTGAGCACGTATAATGACGGGCGAAAGAAAACTCTGTTTTGTGTTGCGGCCAATTTATTGGAGTTAGCCGACCTGGAAAATGTCATAAGTGATCTGGATAAAAACACCTTAAATCTTTCAATAAAAGAAAAAGCAGCTTACGCCGCCGGTTTACTTCAAGAAATTGCTATCGATAAAAATATAACGCTAAAATTACGTAAAAAACCCAGCACAAAATAAACCGATTGAAATTAAGTAAAGAGGAGATACCCGATGGAACGCTTTGAGAAAATTTATCAACAAGGCATTCATTTCTATTTTCTCTTTCCAGGCAGTATCAAAACGGGAAAACGGAACAAACCATATTTCACATTCCCCATTCATCCAAAGAGCGGGGCAAGATTATCCCGCCCCGCTTTGTAGTATGACTGGAAGCTCCACATAGGACGCCTTATCCCCACCACAGTGGATGATATGCATTCCCATATCGTTGGCTTTTCCCAGTTGGATATTCCTCTCTATGCTTTCCCGGTACTCATTACCGACGCGGAGTACCAGAGTTTCTCCGGCTTCCCATTTCAGTCCCAAGGGTCTTAAAGGAATTTCCACCTCCACGATCTCTCCGTCATTTAAGTATTCTGGCTTTTCAAAGCTGTGTACAGGGATTGTCTCGCTTGAAAGTTCCAAGTCTAATGCTCTCAAAGACGCCCTGAGCCTTCCCTCAAATCCCAAAAGGGGATTCTGGTAACGGTTGTGAGGCGTGCAGTCCCATGAAACCAGCTTTCCTTCTTTATTTTCTTTTCCAATCTCCACAAACAGATCCATATCGTGGCATCCTTTGGCTTCCACAAAAAGCTTGACCTTTGGATACCCCACAATGCAGGTTTCTTCCTGGAAAGTTATTCTGAATTCCGCTCCGGCGCATACATCCTTTCCGTCATAGGAAACGGCAGCGGCTTCTCCCGGTTCGCTTTCCAGTCCGCCGCAGGAATTTCCGCAAGCCCCCTCCAAATAAAATTTTGTACAGGAAATATTCTTTGGCGGAAAAGTCTCCGATACCAGGTCTGTTTCATCAACGCCTCCGGGATTTAAGACCGCATAGCGAACCTTCGGCGTTTCCTCCCAGTTATTTTCAATGCCTTTTAAGTATCTGTCGAAAAATGCCAACAGCTCTTTCTGGTTTTCAGGCCTGTAAAAGTCAACCCACTCGTGAGTATTATGCACCCGCAGCCACTTCTTTTTTGACGGAATCTCCCTGTATGCCCGGAAAGTACCATGAGTATGGATCGGATTGGTATAACTTGCCACGATATAGACAGGTATCCGGATATTTTTTAAAACAGCTCTTTTATCCTCCCAATAAGAGTTCATAAAAGGATATTTTTCCGCCATGGAAGGCATATCGTCCACATAATTATTGCTGTGCATGACGCTGACTGCCTGTCTGGGAAAGGCCACATTGGATATGCCGCCCTGCAATATAGTTTCCCTGTAGGCATCTGTCTGGCCCTCCCACGGAGCGATCGCCTTTAAATGGGGCGGATTCTGATCTGCCCCAAACCATTGGGCAATGGTAAGATAAGAATTGCCCGCCATGCCCACCTGCCCGTTACACCACTCCTGCGCCGCAAGCCATTCCACATAGTCGTAAATATCTTTTCCCTCAGGATTTCCCCAATGGAAAATATTCCCTTCGGACATAAACGCCCCTCTGGCGTCAGGATGAGCTACCGCATAACCCTCGGCGCACCACAGAGCCGGATCCACGCCTTCTTCTTTTTGCAAATGGGACAGATCCTTTTCGTTGTAAGCCCACGGCACGTCCACATTTGATTTCCCGTAAGGGCTCCAGGAAATTACCGCCGGAACCTTTTCATCGGTTACCGGACGGTAAATGTCCGTATAAATAGCCGTATTGTCGCGAAGCACCACCTTGCTGTCTCTTTCCCAGATAATGTCGCAGCTAAGAGTCACATCGCCCTTCTCATGCTTATATCCCTTTGGCAAAACCTTTACAGACGGATTAAATCCGTTATAGTTCCCCTCCGGATCCGTAATGGGCCGGGGTTTTATCCACAGCTGTTTCCATTCCTTCATAGCACCCGCTCCATTCTCTTTAGTCTTCCAGCAGACGGTTCAGTAAAGTCACATAGCGTTTTAACTGTTCCATTGCCGCTTCATCCCAGCCTTCATATTCGCTGGCAATATACCCCTTAAATCCCAGCTCCTTTACCATAGGAATGATCTCCTCATACGGAATGCAGGGGTTGTGACAGTTTTCATCCAGGAAATGGAATTTCCCGTGAATATAAGGGGAATAGGGAATCAGCTTTTTCAAATCCTCCAGCTTTGCGGGGGACTGGAAATGGCCTACAATATCTACGATCACATTTTTCTCATAATCCGTAAAATCATCTGTGGCTATGATCTCTTCCGCGGAAAGACGTTCTTTATTCAGTTCGATAACCGCATTGAGCTTATCTTCCCTGAAGCCGTCCCTTAAATAATTCTCGATCATCTGTTTATGAGGCGCATACTGGAAAATGGAAAAATCCGGTACAACTCCCAGATAGCCTTCGCTTTCAGGCTCCGCCATAATCTCTAAATATTCCCTCCATACCGGCACATCAGGGTGGTGCGGTGCATGCATTTCAATACAGAGCTTCATATCAAGCTGTTTACAAAAAGGAAGCATTGCCCGAAAGTTCTTGGGTTTGATAGCGTGCTGGGTACGCACAAGATCCGCCCCTGCCTTCTTAGCCAGAATCAGATCCCGCCTTGTATGCTCGCAGATCTCCTCATCCGTCAGATCCCTGTCGGGATGCAGTCCCATATCGATATATGCGCTCCAGGAAACAAGATGCAATTCATACTTATCCAAAAGCTCCTTAAAATGCGCGATCCACTCGTCAGAAATGTTGGGATATTCCGGCGCCATCTGCGCCACAACGATTTCAACACCTTCGTAGCCCATCTCATGGGCCGTTCTCAATAAATCCTCCAGATCCATTAATTTCAAGTCATAGAAATACGTAAAACTATAAATGGAAACGCCGATCTTAATATCTTTACTCATAATTTTGCCGCCTCGCTTTCTCTATTCTACCGTCAGTTCTTTTGTACATTCCGAAATTTCCACACCATAATCTCCTTCATAGCCTGTATACGGGATCCGGTGCTGCATATGGGCTTTTACGGAATGGACGCTGCCTTTCTCCAATCCTTTATAATCAACCACCCGTATTACGGCGTCATCAGTAATGTGCCAATATTCGGCAAAAAGTCCGGGAAGCTCCGAAAGCAGGAACTGCTTTCCGTTTAAATGAAATTCCAC